>FTEY01000642.1_pt1 | contig 16292 bp, 11 predicted proteins | sample 1640321 | NCBI WGS metagenome assembly FTEY01 (sample SAMEA3914816, study PRJEB12502) | metagenome | biome: forest; material: soil | place: USA | collected 2011-09-16 | depth 0.3 m
GCTGTCCGCCGCCAGCGGGCGCCTGCGCGTAGGCCGGCGCACACAGTACAGCAGCGGCGCCAGCGAGCGCCGCAAGAGAAAACCTTAGAGTCTGCATCGAATCCCCCCCCGTTCTGGTTGTCCTCCTATTCTATCTCTGCGTCTGTCACATTTGGACAATGGCGCCGGTGCTATCACCGAGCTTGTCCAACTTGACGCCCGTCCGCTGCAGCATGGTCAGGAGGACGTTGGCCAGGGGGGTGCGCTGGGGGAAGTTGATGTGCTGACCGCCCTTGACCTTGCCGGCGGCCTTGCCAATGACGGCCGTGGGCAGCGGGTATTGGTTGTGGGCGTTGCTGTTGCTCATGTTGCTGCCGTACAGGAACAGCGCATGGTCCAGCATGGTGCCGTCGCCTTCCTGCATCTTCGCTAGTTTGCCAAGGAAGTCGGCGAACTTTTTCGTGTGGTACTTCTGGATCAGCGCCAGGCGCGCCTTGCGCGTCGCGTCGTTCTGGTGGTGCGACAGGGCGTGGAAGGCATCCGGCACACCGATCCAGCCGTAGGTCTGCTCGCTGACCTCCGGCGCGATCATGAAGCTCTGGATACGCGTCAGGTTGCCCTGGTACGCCAGTGCCATCAGATCGAACATCAGGCCCAGGTGCTCATCGAAATTCTGCGAGGTCGCACCCGGTACATCGGGCAGCGTGAGCTTGGAAACGTCGCTGGTCGCAACATTGTTCACCCGGCGCTCGACCTCACGGACGTTGTCGAGATAGTCGTCGAGGGTACTGCGATCCGCGCCGTCCAGAGTCTTCTTCAGGCCCTGGGTTTCCTCGGAGATCATGTCCAGGAGACTGTTGGTCTGGTGGACAAGATACTGACGCTCGCGAGCGGTGTCGCCCTGACCGAAGAGGCGCAGGAACAGCGACCGCGGATTGCTTTCGATCGGCAGGGGTGTCGTCGCGTTGCGGAACGACAGAGTGCCGGAGTAGGCGCAGCCGTAGCCGCGCTCACAGGCGCTCCCCTGCCCGTGGCCCTGGGCAGTTGCGACTTCCAGCGACGGCCACGCAGTGTCCTGACCCAACTGTAGCGCCGCGATCTGGTCCGCCGAGGGCGCCATGTGCGGCGACAGGGTCTCCTCCGGATGCACGCACGACAGCCAGGTTGCTGGAACCAACGCGTGGACTGCCCGGCTCTCGCCCGGTTTGTTGCCGATATTGCTCACCACCGTGAGGTGGTCGCGGAACGGCTGCAGTGGCTCGAGGATCGGGCTGACTTCGAAGTCGCTGCCGTCCTTCGCCGGCGTCCAGTTCTCCATGACCGCGCCATGCGGGAAATAGAAGAATCCCAACCGCGGCTTGGGAGCAGCCGCGGTGTTGGCCAGAGCGGTTGCGGCGGGCACCATCGCATTGAGGAAGGGCAGCGCGACGGAGGCGCCCACACCGCGAAGAACCGTGCGCCGGGAGATGTGCTTACGGGTGATGAACATCACGCTTACCTCGTCTGATCCGGCGTCAGAGCCGCCGTCTTCGTATCGGGTGTCGAGACTTCCTTCTCGCGGAAGGCCGGGCTGTCGACGACACCCCGGATGAGTGACTCAAACGTGTAGCCTTCGGTGGCGGACTTGCGCACGATGGCACGCACGGTCGGCATGTCTTGATAGCGCAGGCTGCGGCCCAGCGCGAAGATCATGACCTTCTCGGTGAGCGCCTGCACGAACAGATCGGGCTTGGCGAGCAGTGCCTTGTCCAGTTCGGCGGGCGAGCCCACCTGCGACCCATCCGCCAGCGTGCCACCCGAGTCGATGAGTACGCCGGCCTCGAGGTCCTTGGTCCGCCAGGCTCCGGCCACATCGAAGTTCTCGAGGGCAAAGCCGATCGGATCCATGACGCCGTGACATCCCTTGCAGGTGGGATTGGCTCGATGTGCCTCGAGACGCTCACGGACGCTGAGTACCTTCTTGCCCACCTCGGTTTCGGGGAAAGCCTGCACGGCAGGCGGTGGTGAGCTCGGCGGCGTCCCCATGATGTTCTCGAGGACGAACTGCCCCCTCAGCACCGGCGAAGTGCGGTTGCCGTAGGAGGTGCCCATCAGCAGCGCGCCCTTACCCAACAGCCCCCACCGATTCGGGTCCGCGAGCTTTATCGGGCGGAATTGCGCACCCCGGATATTCGTGATGCCGTAGTGAAGGGCTACGCGCTCATTGAGGTACGTCGTGTCGGAGCCGATCAGATCGAGCACGCTGCGATCGCTGCGCAGAACGCTGTCCAGGAAGAGCCGGATCTCCTCATGGAGGCCGTCGCGCAGGTTCACATCGAAGTTGGGATAGAGCTCCGGCGTCGGCTCGATGACGTCCATCCGGGCGATGTTCAACCACTGGTACGCGAAGTTCGTGACTAGCGACGAGGAGCGTGGATCCTTCAGCATCCGCCGGATCTGTGCGGTGAGGCTGGCCGGCTCGCGCAACTTTCCAGAGGTCGCAACGTCGAGCAGCGTCTGATCGGGCCCGACGCTCCAGAGGAAGAATGACAGCCGTGACGCCAACTCGAAATCGTTCAGCGGCACCGCACCCGGGGGAACGGATCGGGCGGCGTTCTGGACCGACGCCGGGGCACCAGTGACAGGCTCCGTGCGGAACAGGAACTTCGTGCTCGACAGGATGGAGGTCAGTCCACCCTCGATACCCGCGTCGAAACCGTCCTGCTGACGGCCCATATCGTAGAACTCCATGGGCGCCTTCAGGTCATCGTCAGTGACCGGGCGGCGGAAGGCCTGCGCTGCGAGGTTGGCGAAGATGCGCTTCGCGCAGGGGCCCTCTTCCGCAGCCGCAGACGGGTGGCACACGAGGATGCGACGGCGACTCTCAGTATCACCCAGTCCCGTGACATTGAACGGACCTGAGATGTCCAGTCCCGGAATGCGGGGGACGCGCTCCATCTCGGGCAACATCGCCACCGGCTTGACGGTGGAGTCCGATTCCGCGAACGAGCGCTGGATGAATGCGACGCCGACATGGCGCCGGCCAGCCTTGATCTTGACGTGAATGTCGTCGAACCGCGCTTGCATCTCGTCCGCGGCGGCCGCTTGAAGCTGATCGACCGCCTTGAGATCCTCGGCACCGCCAGCAGAGGCCTTGAACACCCGCTCGTCGTCGATCGTCAGGATGACATCGTGCCTGGAGTCGACCTTCGTGACGTAGCCGGCGCCCATCCAGAGGAAGTCGCGGATGTTGAAGACGTACTCGCCATCAGCCGGGAAATAGAAGTCGACGTAGAACCCGCCGCGCGTCCCGAGCGGAAGTCCGTCCACGTGGGAGCTCTGGTCGACGTAGATCGGCACGCGATACTCGTGCGTGCTGGACTTCGCATCCGTGCGGCCGATCGCCTGCCGGCTGATGTTCCGGGCTGCCTGGATGTACTGCTCGAGATAGGCCGGCGAGGTCCGCAGCACTGCCGCGATGTTGTCGAAACCGTCGCTGGAAACGTCCTTCGGCAGCATGTTGGTGACGTCGACATCGAGGCCCAACATCGCCTTGATCGAATTGGCGTACTCGGTGCGGTTCATCCGGTGCACGCCCACGGTTCCAGGCGAGGGACGCGTCTCGGCAGCCGCGTCGAGCTGTCCTTCCATCCAATGCACGAACTGATCGACGGCCTGATTCGACGGCTGCGGATTGCCAGGCGGCGGCATCAGGTGCCCGCGCAGCTTGCGTACCGCCTTCTCCCAGACTTCAGCGTCGGCACCGATGTTGTCGGAGGTCATCGTGTCGTACGCGATGCCCCCTGCCCAATCGGAAGCGTTGTGACACTTCTCGCAGCTCTGCTCGAGGAGCTGCCAATGGGGCTCCTCGGCAGCCCACACAGAAGTTGTAGTGAGTCCCGCGGCCGCGATCGCCAGCCATACACCTCTCTTCAACTTCTTCATACGACCGACACTCCCATCTGCTGCGGCCGCAGGGAGATGCCGCGAAACGCATTCCGGATGAAGAGCTCGGGGTTGCCCCACTGCGCATCAAACTCTTTCGTAGGCTGAGCGTCGATCATTTCCTGTGCGCTCTTGCCCTGCGCGAGCATCCTGGCCAGCCGCTGCCGGACGCTCGTCAGCATCGCCTTCTGCTTCTCGAGGTGCTCGGGCCCCTGCACGGCTCCCTTGCCCGGAACCACTTTGGTGGAGTCGTTGCAAAGGGCCCGCAGCGAAGTCACGCCATTGAGGTTCCCGGTAATCCAACCATTCGAGGCCGTATCGAGAATCGGATACGCATTGACGGCAACGACATCACCGCCGACAAGCACGTTGGCTTCGCGGAAGAACACATAGATGTCGCCGTCGGTATGCGCTTCGGGCATCAGCGCGTAGTCGATCGTGGCTGCGCCGAACGTCAGGCTCCCGGGGGTGTAGAACGTCTGGGTGGGAAGCGCCTTCGCCGGTAGCCGCGTGTACTTGCGATTCTCCCACTTGGAGTCCACGTCCACGCCGAGCCACAGCTTGGTGTTCTCGTGGGAGATGATCCGCGCGCCCGCCTTCCCCAACTCGAGGTTCGATCCGGTCTGGTCCCAATGCCAGTGGGTGTTGAACAGGGTATGGATGCGCTTGCGTCCGGTCCGCTTTCGCACCAGCTCGAGGACCTCCACAGAGGCACCCATGGAGCCGCCGTCGACCAGTAGCACGCCCTCGTCCGGATGGAAGACGGTTACATTGCCGCCACCGCCCGAGACGACGAAGAGGTGCTCGCCCAACTCGGTGACGGTGAGATCGGCAGGCTCGCGGGCCCAAACCGGACGTGACGACCCAACCCCACTCACTGCAGCAGCAGTCCCAACCGCCAAGACCCACGTCTTCTTCAAGAGGGCGCGCCGGTTCATCGCGCCGCTCCCCGCGAACCCGTATCGGCCATCAACTTCTTCAGCAGGGCCGCCGTTTCGGGGTAAGGGTCCGCGGGACGACCGAAGGCGCCGGCCCCTACGCCATTGGCGACATCCACCGGCGTGCGACCGGCATTGTCCTTGATCGTCGGGTCGGCGTGATGGGCCACGAGCAGACTTACGAGTGCGTTACGGCCTCGGCCCGCCGCCCCATGAAGCGCCGTACCGCCGTCGCCTGCGCGCTGGTTGATATCGACACCCGCCTTCAGCAGCAGGTCGACGATCTCGATCGCCTGTTCCTCAGTTTGGTAGCGGCCGCGAGAGTCGCGACCGTTATACCCAGTGCCAGCCGCCATCATGATCGGGGTAACGCCCACGACCGTCGGCAAGCTGGGGTTGGCGCCGTGAGCGAGCAGCAACCTGACGACTTCGACATCACCGCCTTTGGCGGCGCGCGCGAGCGCTGTCGTTCCGGGCGCCAGCGCGCCATCGGGGCCTCGATCGTCGCGCAGCGAGCGCAGGGGCGGCAGAATCTTGATCTGCAGATTCGGATTGGCACCCCGCTCCAACATCATCCTGACGAGCTCGGTTCCGCTCGTCGCGTCATTAGACGGCCTGTCGGCACGACCGCCCGTGGGCACCGTGTTCATGTCGACGACGGCATAGAGAGGTGAACGGCCCCAGGTATCCCAGACGTTCAGCTCGGCCCCCTGCTTCACCAGGAAAGCGCCGACATCGAAACTGAAGTTGAGACCCGCGATGATGAGGGGCGTGACGCCCTCCGGGTCGGGCATGTTCATATCGGCGCCAGCTCGCACGAGAGCCTCCGCGCAAGCGAGGCAGCCTGAACGCGCAGCATAGAGTAGAGGTGTGAGGCCTCCGGGCGGGCGCTGCTGCATGCGCGGCTCGGCCGTCACCTGGCGCTCGAAATCAGTCAGCTTGGAGCGCTCGTTCACGTTCGCCCCGTGTTTGATCAGAAGGCGAACCATCTCCGGCTGAGACTCCGCGGCGGCCCACATCAGGGCCGTTTGACCGCGCCACTCCTCGCGCGCGTTGACCTTGGCGCCGGCGCTCAGCAGGAGTTTGGCGGCTTCGATGTTGCTCGAGCGGGCAATCACCATCAGCGCCGTCTGCCCGTCCGCGTTCGCCGCCTCGACGTCGGCTCCGGCCTTCAACAGCCGCTTGACGACAGCCGAGTCGCCCACTACAGCCGCCTCCGAAAAAGGGGTCGAGTTGTAGTCGTTCTTGGCATTCACGTTCGCGCCGGCGCCGAGCAGCCGATCGATCATCGCGACGTCGTCGTTGTAGACCGCCCAGTGCAGGGCCGTCGTCCCGTCCGCGGAGCGCTGGTTGACATCGACGCGCGGCTGGGCAGACAGGAGTTCCGCCGCCTTCGCAGCGTCGCGACCGCGCACTGCCGTGATCAGTGCAGGTGCTGGATTTCCCGTGGCAACGGTGACCGGGCGTTCGACGCCCCAGACCATCGAGCTCGCCAGGAGCAGCCCGCTCAGCGACGCCAACCTCAGATACCGCATTCCGTCAGTCACTCCGGTTTTTGACACAGGGCCGTGCCCCACACGGAATGGGACGACATAGGCTATGACGGTAGAGCGCAAAATAGTGGACGTTGCAACTTTTCATTGGCATTGAAAGTAGTATTCGCAGTCACCGGATGAGGCCCTGCTCCCTGCCAAACCCCCACTATCCCCGGGGAAACCGGCACCGCCCACGTGGTGGTCGCCTCAAGGACTCCCTGGGGTGTGTCAGCTTCCGTCCCACATCCGTATGAGCGCGAGGGCCGCTAGAGACGAGGCTCCCGGGAATCCCAGCGCCCTGCCCCGCCAACGATACTGCTCGCCACCCAGTGACGGGTGATTTCGCAGTGGAGGTCCCCCATGAAGATCAAGCTGGCATTCCTGGCATCGCTGTTGGTGCTCAGCGCAACTGCCTTCGCGCAGGTCAGCACGACGGTCAAGGAAAGCGCCAAAGCCGTAGGCGAGACCGCCAAGCAGGCGGGCGATAACACGAAGGCCGCGGTGTCTTCGGAGCCGGATAAGACGATCGACAAGACGAAGGCGGCCGTGCACAAGGCATCCGCGAAGCATCACGCGAAGGCCGCCAAGGCGGCGGCGAAGAACATCGGCAAAGACTCCGACAAGTAATCCGATCCAGTCGGCCCGCTGGCGGGGGGACCTCACTCCCGTCGGCCCCTTCTTGCCAAGGACACATGGTTGTAGTATTTATTACTACAACTGTAGGAGATGCCCTTGGCCACCCCGAATCTCACGCGACTCGAGCTCAAGATCATGGACGCGCTGTGGAATCGCGGCGCCGCCTCCGTCCGTGACATACAAGAGACCTTCCCCGAGAAGAAGCGGCCTGCCTACACGACTGTGCAGACCCTTCTCATCCGACTCGAGGCCAAGAAGGCCGTGCGGCGAGTCCGCAAGATCGGCAACGCCTACATCTTTGAGGCCGCGATCTCCCGCGATGCCACCGAGCGGCGCCTGATCGATGAGTTGCTCGGCCTGTTCGGCGGCCGCACCCAGCCGGTCATGTCGCATCTGATCGAGTCGGGAAAGCTGACGCTGGGGGACATCCGCGACGCGGAAAAACACCTGCAGGAGCTTGCGCGGGAAGAATCAGCCAAAGGGAAGGACGCGAAATGATCGACGCGCTGTTGGGGCATTTGTGGCAGTCGACACTGGTCGCCCTGGTTGCGGGCCTGTGCACTCTCGCATTGCGAAGCAATGCCGCGCGCGTGCGCTACTGGGTATGGTTTGCCGCCTCCGTCAAATTTCTCATTCCCTTTCACGTGCTCACGTGGCTCGGGAGTCGCTTGCCCTGGCGCAGCGCGCTGGCACCGGCGACCCCGCCAACAGTGTTCGAACACGTCGTCCAACCTGTAAGCACCCTGCTCTCTGCGGCCACGCTGACTCTCTCGGCGACGGGAACCGACCTGGGGCTGTCCATCGCGACGATTCTGGTTTCGATCTGGGCGCTCGGCTGCCTGGCGGTCCTCGCTCGCTGGGTCGTGAACTGGAGCCGGCTGCGCACGCTGGTGCGCAACGCGACGCCGGCGCCGATCTCAGCTCCCATCCCGGTGAGATTCACACAGACGACATTCGAGCCGGGCGTCGTCGGCATCCTTCGGCCCGTGCTGATCCTGCCCCATGGCATCACCGACCGACTCAACGCTGCGCAGTTGCAGGCCGTCCTGGCACACGAGTTCTGTCATGTCCGGCGCGCCGACAATCTCACGGCTGCCGTCCACATGGTTCTCGAGGCGATCTTCTGGTTCCACCCGCTCATCTGGTGGATCAGCGGACGACTCGTCGAAGAGCGCGAACGCGCGTGTGACGAGTACGTGCTTGCGCTCGGCAACGACAAGCAGGCGTATGCCGAGAGCATCCTGAAGGTCTGTCAGTTCTATCTCGAATCGAAACTCGCCTGCGCCGCCGGAGTCTCCGGCGCCAGCCTCAAGAAACGTGTGGAGGTCATCATGAAGAACCGGCTCAAGGAACCGCTAAACGTGGCCAAACGCCTCTCGCTGGGTGCCGTCACGGCTGTCGTGCTGGCAGTACCGATCGGCGTGGGCATGTTGCGCTCACCTGCCGCATTGGCGCAGACACCTACCGCTGAAGCGACGCTGACCTTCGACTCCGTCGTCATCAGCCGAAGCCAGGACAGTCCCTACCATCGAATGATGATCACGACTGACAGGTTCACGACCGTCGGAACTGCGCTGCGCATGGTGATCGCCGATGCCTATGGAGTGGATCGCTCCCGTGTAGTGGGCGGACCGGCGTGGATCGATCAAGGCCTGTATGACATCAGTGCGCGCGTCGCCGGTACCGCTGCCGACAGGCCGGGTATTCCGAGCCATCCCGGACTGAAGACTTTACTCGCCAGCCGCTTCCAACTCGTAGCCCACGCTGAAACCCAACAGATCGCAGCTTACGCCCTGCGCCTCGCCCCCGGCGGCTCCAAGCTCAACGAGGCAATCAAAGACGATCAGCAGGCGAAGCGTACGATGATGACCATTCGCCCCACCCTGTGGATGGCGCAGTCCACGAACGTTGCGGCTCTCGCGGCGCCGCTCGCGAGCTTTCTGGGCAAGCCGGTGGTCGATGAGACCGGATTGAAGGGGTTGTACGATTTTGCGCTCAATGGGTCTTTGAACGCCGACACTCTACCGGCGGCGCTGCGCGATCAGCTGGGATTGACGCTCGAGCCGACTACGACGAACGTCGATCTGATTGTCATTGATAGCGTACAACCTCCGACACTCGACGCCCCGTCTCAGCCCGCTGCCTAGTTTTTTTGCCCCGCCGCGGTGCATTCACGCGCCGCCAATCGATTGATTCGCCACTCCCTCTGAGGCTGAAGTCTCACTCATTGCGAGAGTGAGACTTCGCTCACGTGTTGCGTTCTCGCCGCGACACACACTGCGCCGCCGAAATTTGTGGCGTTGCGTGCAACGGACAGCCCTCTCTATGACTGCCACCACTACGACTGGCATCAACATTTTGCCTGGAATCTCCGCTGGATTCTGGCGTACGGGCCCGTGCTTCGCCACCATCCGCGTGGCACCTGTGGCGCCCCACAGCTGTGCTTTTTGTAAGACATCTTGTGTGTGAAAGGGAGATCTGTTGTGGATTTGAAACATCTTGTCCGTGTGCCCGCGAGTCGCCTCGTCATGGCCGCGGTGGCTACCGCTCTCGCGAGCGCGGCTGCTTCGGTCGTCCAGGCACAAGAAGCCCCTGCCCCTGGCGGCGAAGCCGCCGAACTCAACGAAATCGTCGTCACCGGTTCGCGCATTCAGCGACCCGACTTCGCCTCCGACAGCCCGACCGTCTCGGTCTCGAGCGACTCGCTGAAGGACTCGTCCGAAATCAGCATCGACCAGAAGCTGCTGAAGATGCCGCAGTTCGTGGCGGGCTCGAACCAGCTCGCCAACGCCGCTGACGTGCAGTCGACGCCGACCAACAGCCCCGGCATCGCGACCGCCAACCTGCGCGGCCTCGGCGCCAACCGCACCCTCGTGCTGTTGGATGGCCGGCGCACTCAGCCGGCCAACGCGTCGATGGTGATCGACCTGAACACCATCCCGGCGGCCGCCCTCGACGGTGTCGAGATCATCACCGGTGGCGCCGGCTCGACCTACGGCGCGGACGCTGTCGCAGGCGTCGTGAACTTCAAGCTGAAGCCGAACTTCCAGGGTGTGACGCTCGATGTCCAGAGCGGCCAGGCGTTCCACGGCGACGGCAACGAAACGCAGGTTTCGACCCTGATGGGCTCGAACTTCGCCGACGACAAGGGCAACGCGATGCTGTCGCTGAGCTACGGCAAGCGCGATGTGGTCTATACGCGCAACCGTACGTTCTACTCGCAGGCCTGGTCCGACCCGGGCACCGGCGGCGGCGCCGGCTTCCCGAGTTTCCCGAACTTCGTCGTCACCGCGGGCAACCTGCCCACGCAGGGCTCCATCGATGCGGCCTTCCCCGGCTACGCCCCGGGCGAGATCAAGTTGATCGGCACCACGCAGCTGTTCTACAACCCCGGCGCGACGACGGATGCGGCTTCGATCTTCTATCAGAATGCCGGCACAGATAAGACGGCGGCACCCGGATACAACGGCCCGCTCTCGCCGCAGAACAAGATCCTGGCCAACGGCACGCTGGTGACCAACGCCACCGGTGGATTCCTGTCGCTGCCGCTGGATCGCTACTCGTTCTTCTCGAAGCTGCACTACGACCTCAACGAGTACGCCCAGCTCTACGGGCAGGTGACGTTCAACCAGACCGACACGAAGACCGACTCGGGCGCGCCCTCGCCGATTTACAACATCGGCCAGTACGCAACCCTGGTCCCGGTCGACGCCAACCACCCCGTGCCCGCGTCGCTGGCGAACGTCCTCGCCAGCCGCGCGAACCCGACGGCGCCCTGGTATATCAACGACGCGTTGCCCTGGGTGGGTGACGAGCGCCTGGATACCACCAACACGACCTACGAGATGCTGACCGGCGTCAAGGGCAAGCTCGGTATCAAGGACTGGACGTACGACCTGTATGGGTCGCACGGCAATACCACCCAGGACGTCGTGATCAACGGCATCGTCGACCTGGCCGCCTACTCGGCCCTGCTCAACGCGCCGCAATGGGGCAAGGGTGCCGACTACAACAATGGCCGCACCGGCCTGCTGGCGCATTGCACCAGCGGCATCAACCCGTTCGTCAACACGCCCGTCTCGCAGGACTGCGTCAACATCGTCGCCTCGCCCCTGAAGACCCTGACGACGCTGACCCAGAATCAGGCCGAATTGGACATCCAGGGTGGCATTGCCCCGCTGCCGGCGGGCGACCTGCGCTTCGCGGTCGGTGGCGACTATCGGACGGACACCTACAACTACTCGCCCGACCGGGGTATCTCGTCGCAGAACATCATCACGACCGGCGTGGGCCTGTTCGGAACGAATACGACCGTAGGTTCGGTCAAGGTGCAGGAAGGCTACGTGGAACTCCTGGTGCCGGTCCTGAAGAGCCTCCCGGCGGTCAAGTCGCTGAACCTGGACGGCGGTTTCCGTCATTCCAAGTACGACAGCGGCGCTGGTGGTGTTAACACGTGGAAGGCCACGTTCGACTGGGACGTGGATGACTACGTCCGCTTCCGCGGCGGTCGCCAGATTGCGAACCGTGCGCCCAACATCTCTGAGTTGTTCACGCCGGGCGTGGTCACGACGGTCACCTGGCCGGATCACGATCCTTGCTCGAACGTGACCCATGCGAGCTACGGTAACGTGGCGGCCAATCCGAACCGTACGAAGGTCCAGGCGTTGTGCTCGGCCATGGCGGGCGGGTTCGTGATCGACAACAGCTACGTCGGCAACTCGACCACCTTCTTCCCGTTCGGCCGCGACCTGACCGTGGGCAACCAGAACGTCAAGTCGGAGACGGCCAAGACGTGGACCGGTGGTCTGGTGGCACGTTCGCCGTTCGAGTCCGAGTGGCTGCGCAAGCTCACCCTGACCGTCGACTTCTACCAGATCGACGTCGAGGGAGCGATCGCGCCGTTGAGCACTCCGCAGGTTTACCAGCAGTGCTTGAACTCCAACGGCACGAGCAACCCGACCTACGATCCGAACAACGCGTACTGTCAGCTGATCGTTCGTAACCCGAGCAACGGCTTCTGGCTGTACACCAAGGCGTTGTATTCGAACCTCGGCGCTGTGAAAACCAAGGGTTGGGACTCGCAGTTGGACTGGACCGCGAGCTCCGACTTCGGCAACTTCTACGCCAACGTCAACTACAACCGGCTGAGCTCGTTCCAGGTGCAGGTGAACGCGGCGTCGGCTCCGGCGGACTATGCGGGCTACGACCAGAACCCCTCGCCGTACGGCACGCAGTTCAAGTGGAAGCTGTACACGACGGTCGGTTACGGCATGGGCCCGGTGAACGGCACGATCTCGTGGCGCCACCTGCCGAGCGTCGCGAACTCCGCGTTGATCACCAACCCGAAAGCGGGCTACGTCGACGTCCCGTCGTACGACCTGTTCGACTTCGCCGCCCGCTGGACCGTCAACGGCATGCTCGAAGTCCGTGGTGGTATCGACAACCTGTTCAACAAAGATCCGCTGCGCGTCGGTGTCATCCCCGGCACGCAGGACGGAGCGGGTGCGACCGACAACGGTTCCTACGACGTGATCGGACGTCGCTGGTACCTGGGTGTCACCGCCCGGTTCTAACCTGAATGGTTGATGACCTGATACACGGACGTATCAGGCCCCTACCTGAAGGGGTGGTTTTCTCACGAAAACCACCCCTTTTTCATTGGCGACACCGATGATGTTGGTAACGCTAACTGCAGTGCCAGTGATTGCCAGCGTGTTGGTAACGCTACCCGCAATCGTTTACAACAGGGATTGCCGCTGACGGCCGCCTTCCCAGCCGCAGCGGGCGTCGCAGACCACCGCGCTCTTCGGGCGTCTTATCGCAACCTTCACTGAATTTCATTCTTCTTCAGGGTGTCCCAGGGGATTTTTCGCGTGAGACCGTGCAAAGTAGCGGCGGACCGGCTTCCCCCCCAAGAACGGGAGTCCGGCATCTTGCGGACCCAGGTTCGCGGATCGGCCAGCCGTCCTGCGTCACCAGGACGGTTGGCTGCCTTTGGAAGGGAGCCCCGTATGACCCACCGGATCCGGTACCTCGGCCTCGTGGCCGCCTCTTTCGCCACCGTGCTCGCTGCAGCGGGATCGATAGCTGGCGACAGCGACTCTCAACCCAACAGCCCGACGACAGCGAGCCCTTCGTACGCCCACGCGACGAACGGCGTCCTGGACAACATCTCGGGTGCGCTGGGCACGAAATGCAAGCTCCTGCTCAACGAGTCGAACCTCGGCGGTCAGGAGATGGAGGCCGTCGAGATCACCCTCCCCGCCGGTACCGTCGTGGGTAGCCACAACCATGGCTCGGTGGAAGTTATCTACGTGCTCTCTGGCACGTACGATCACGAAGTCAACGGCAAGCGCTATCGGCTGACGCCAGGAATGGTCGGCATCGTGCGGCCGGGCGACAAAGTCCGGCACCTCGTACCGAAGGACACCGGCGACGCGAAGATCCTGGTGCTCTGGGCTCCTGGCGGTGAGGCCGCGAGGGTTCTGAGCAAAGCGCAGGGCACAAAGCCGGCGCCGGTGCCGGAGATGCCTTAGCCTCGAGGCGCTGCCGTATGGACCGCCGCACCGCTCTCACATCGCTCGGCGCCGCGCTCGCGACGACATCTGCGCTGGCGCAGCAACCCCCGGCGCACAAGTCGAAAATTGCAGTGCTCGGCACCGGTCACCTCGGCCAGATCCTGGCCAAGGGCTGGGTGAAAGCCGGCCATCCGATCGTCTACGGCTCCCGTACGCCCGAGGATGCGAAAGTCGGCAAAGTCGTTCAGGACACGGGCTCGGGGGTCTCCGTGACCACGAACAAGGAGGCCGCGGCACAGAGCGAGATCATAGTGTTCGCTCTTCCCTGGAAGCCGGTGAAGGAGCTGGTGGCCGGCCTCGGCGACCTGAGCGGGAAGATCCTCATCGACCCGATGAACTCGGTGAAGATGGTGGACGGGTATCCCGTTCTGGCCGACGTAACGACGTCTGTCGGTGAAGAACTGCAGTCCTACGCTCCCACCGCGCACGTAGTGAAGGCATTCAATACGCCCGACGCTTCCAACATCGCTCACCCGGAGCAGGTCAGCGGCGGCAAGGTCAGCATTCCGCTGGCAGGCGCGGACGCTACCGCCAAGGCGCGGGTCGCGGAGCTGGTGTCAGAGCTGGGCCTGGAGCCCGTCGATACCGGACCGCTGATCGCTTCCCGGTATCTCGAGGGGATGATGCTGGTGTCGCTCGGCTACTATTTTTACGGCAAGCGGACGAAGTCGTTCGAGTACTACCTGGCGCCTGTGCGTCAGCGCACGTAGTCGAGAGAAGTCATCTTCCACTGACCCTGCGCCTTCTGATAGCGCGCTTCCAGGCGGCCGCTCTCCCAACGCCGGTCGGCAACCTGCCCTTGCAGTCGGGCCATCCGGGCGATCGTGAAATCCCCGCGAATCGGGGTGGTGAGCTCGGCATCTACATGGAAGGTCCCGGTGGCCGACTGCCCGTCCTCACCGATCACTACCGCATCGCTCTGGTGGGACACACCCTGGCGATAACCGGTGTGAATGACGCCCTCGGGGTCAGCATACGCTTGCGCGAACTGCTCGCCTGCGGGACCTGCAAACAGGTCCGCGGCCTGCCCGTAGCTCCCGCTGGCAACCAACGCAGTGAATTCGGTGTGCAGACGGCGAATGGCTTCACGGTCTTGCGCGTCCCGCAGCTGTCGCTGGAGTTGCCTGACCTGCTCATCAGCTGGTACGGACTTCGCGGCAGCCGTAGCGGAAGCCCCAACGGCAGCTCCTACGCCGGCACCCAACGCCGCACCACCCTGCACGAAGAACGAACGCCGAGTACTGTTCTGGCTCATGAGTGCGTCCCTCAGGCCTTGATGCCGATGTAATCACCGATCTCGAACTTGCCGGCATGGCGCGCCCGGGCCCCGATGGAGCTCAGGCTCAGGCCGCCGCGACCGACGTGATACCCGAAGCCTGCGTCGTGCATGAGGCGCTGGTTGAAGCAAATCACGCCGAGCGTGCCGTTACAGGCCTCCTCCACCCAGGCCATGATGTACACCCCGTCGCGCAGCTTGGAATACCAACCGGGCGAGCTCCACTGCATGCCGCCGGAGCCGTCAGGGTTGAAGATGATCCACGAGTAGGTGTTGGGCGTGGCGTAGAAATGCATGGAGGTCAGGCCGGGATTGCCGGGCTGATAGTTCCAGGTGACGCACTGCCCCACCATCTCGTCCGTCCAGCCATGCCGCAGATACGTCGGCGGCGTCGGCCCCCCCTCCATGTTGAACACCCCGAAGTAGTAAGTCGGGTGCGTTTCGTTGTTACGGAACGCAGTGCCGGTGGTGCCCTTCACCACGGTGCTGAGGCCGTTCTTCATATCCAGCGCCACCATGGCGCAGGAGCGAGGAAATTCCGCATCCAGCAGGTGCGCGAAGAAATACAGCTCATTGTCCGGCTCGTACATCTCGTACCGAGCCTCACGCCAATTGCTATCACCGTGATAGCGCCACTTCAGATGCTTGGCATCGGCGAAGTCGTAGTCGATCGCAGGACCCCCGTTGTCCATCCTGACGGTGAGCTGCTTGCCGAGGAACCTGGCGATCAGCTCGCTCCGATATCCACCCATGCTGGCCGCGCCCGTGCCCTGACCGTCACCGAAGGTCACGGCGTGGTTGATCACCTGCTGCCTGACGTCCTCATCAGTCATGGTCTCGAAGGTTTCGATCGGCCGGTAAACACGCCGCGGGCCCCGGGTCTCGGAGTTGTTGCCGAACACCTCGAAGGTCGCGGTCTGCCCCGTGATCTCGCCCTTACCGGTGTACAGGTAGTACTCCAGCTCATCCTTGTCGGTGAGTCCGAGGCGAACGCCCTTCTGCGTCGTATCGAACAGATCGATGAGTTGCAGGGTGAAGGTGCCCGTGAACTCGCACTCCACGCGCGAATAGATGAACTGATGGTCGTTCACCATGATGTAGTCGGACGGAGCGCAGACAGTCATCTCGCCGCCGAACCGGGTCAACTCGATGAGGTTCGAATAGGAGATGGTCAGGTAGAACTCGAGGATCTCGATGTCATTGTCCTGCTTCCAGTAGATGCCCCGGCCTTCCATCCGGTTGGTGAAGACATGCCTGCCGACCGGCGCCTCGCCACCATCGAGGTGGCCGAACCAGATCTTGCGCTGCACTTCCCGGTGGCGGCGGCCGTTCTTGAAGGTGTACTCCAAGGTCGGGCCTGCGGCCGGCACGGGGCCGCCGTCGGCCGTGACGATCTTGATGTGCTTGCCGGCGAGTGCGTTGGAGA
>FTEY01000600.1_pt1 | contig 16135 bp, 13 predicted proteins | sample 1640321 | NCBI WGS metagenome assembly FTEY01 (sample SAMEA3914816, study PRJEB12502) | metagenome | biome: forest; material: soil | place: USA | collected 2011-09-16 | depth 0.3 m
CCGAGTGATCAGGGCGGACAGCTGGGGGTTGCATTGTGCGAGCCAACGTCGCGGCGTGACGCCGTTGGTCTTGTTGTTGAAGCGCTCCGGGTAGAGCTCCGCGAAGTCACGTAGAACGTGTTTGCGAAGCAGATCGGAGTGAATCGCAGCCACACCGTTGGTGCTGTGAGACCCGACGACCGCGAGATTCGCCATCCGCACCCGCTTGACGGGGCCCTCTTCAATGAGGCTGACGCGCTGGACGCGACCGTCATCCGCAGGGTAGCGGCGGCGCACGTCGTCGAGAAAACGGCGGTTGATCTCGTAGATGATCTCGAGTTGCCGCGGAATCAAAGTTTCGAACAGATACACGGGCCACCGCTCCAACGCCTCCGGCAGAAGCGTGTGGTTCGTGTAAGCCAGCGTGCGCTGCGTGATGCTCCAGGCCTGATCCCACGGCAGATGCGCCTGATCCAGGAGGATGCGCATCAACTCTGCCACCGACAGTGACGGATGGGTATCGTTCATCTGCAGGGCGACGTGATCAGGCAGCGTCGACCAGTCGACTTCTCCTCCCCGTCGCAGGAAGCGCGCAACGATGTCCTGGAGGGAACAGCTCACCATGAAATACTGCTGCAGGAACCGCAGCGCCCGGCCGGCTTCGGTCGAGTCGTCCGGATACAGCACGCGCGTGATCGATTCCGCGGCGACGTTGTTGATGACCGAACCGGCGAAGTCGCCATGGGAGAACTCGGCGAAATCGAAAGAGTTCGGGGCCGCCGCGGCCCATAGCCGCAGGGTGTTTATACAACACGCGCCGTAACCCACAACGGGGCGGTCGTAGGCGGTGCCAAGGAGCGTCGACGGCCGATTCGGCGTGAAAATGAGCCCGGAACCCCGCATCTCAAAGGTCGCATTCAGGGGCACGGAGTAAGTGCGACCGGGGCGCACGATTTCCCAGGGATCGGGATTGTGCAGCCAGTTGTCCGGCTGCTCGACCTGGAAGCCATTGCGGATGGTTTGCCGGAAGATGCCGTACTCGTAGCGCAGGCCATAGCCGATTGCCGGGTACTGCAGCGTGGCGAGGGAGTCGATGAAACACGCGGCCAGCCGGCCCAGGCCACCGTTGCCGAGGCCCGCGTCGGGCTCCTCCTCCATCAGCGCGTCGAGGTCCCATCCCTGGTGCTGCAACGCGTGCCGTACGGTCGGCTCGGCGGCAAGGTTCATCATGTTGTTGCGCAACGTCCGCCCGAGCAGGAACTCCAATGAAAGGTAGTGAATCCGCTTGGGGGAGGCCGCCTCGCGTTCCCGGCGGGTCTTGGCCCAGCGATGCGCGACCAGGTCGCGAATGAACCGGCTCGTGGACTCGAACTTCTGGCGTGAGGTCGCGTCCTGGACGTCGACGAGTTGCTCGCACAGAACATAGCGCTCGGTCCACTGATCGCTATTCGTCGCCAGTCCCAGCCGCTCCAGCCGGCGCTCGAGATTGGGATCGAGGGGGGCCTGGACGGGCGTGGTGCCCTGCGCCGAAGGCGCCAGCGGCGAGAGACTGGATGGCTGGGTAGTGGACACGGCAGACCCCTTTCTCGATGAGCGGAATGCTCCGACGGCATTGTTGCCGTTTGACTATCGCCCAGGACTGACTTCCACCGTGAGGACGACCGTCGCATTCACGTCGAGCGACCCCGCTTGGATCGCCGTCCCGGGGCTCGATTCCGCCCGGGCAGCGAACATCACCTGCCGCACCGGCACGGCGGTTGGGCCGGCCTCTTCGACGGAGACGATCCGATTGACCTTCAGACCCAGGGTGGCGGCCAGCGCGTCGGCGTCGGCCCTGGCCTTGATTGCAGCATCGCGCAGCGCCTGCCGGCGCACGGTCTGCTCATCGCGCAGGGCGAACTGGATGCTCGGTACCCGGTTCGCGCCAACCTGTGTAGCTGTGTCGATGACGCTGCCGATCTTCCCCAGGTCGTCGATGGTGACCCGCACGACATTCGTCGCGATGTAGCCGCTGATGGTCTGCTGACCGCCACTGCTGACACCCCGGGACTGATACTCGGGATTCAAGGTGTAGGCCAGAGTCCTGATATCCGCGCTGGGTCCAAGACTCTTTCGCAAAGCCTTCAGCACCCCATCGACCTTGCCAGCGTTTTGCGACACCGCGACTTCGGACTGTGGCGACTGTGTTGTAACGCCGACGTCGACATACGCACGATCGGGACTAACTGACACAACCGCGCTGCCTGTGACGCGGATCGACGACATGGAAGGTGCTGCCGCCTGGGCCTGTACGTGTGAAACAATACCCATCGGAAACAGGACCGCGAGAGCGAGTGTGACGAGCGTCTTCATATGTCCCCGTTCACATTAAGTGTCTCCCTTATCCTACTCGCGTGCAGCGCGCGTGCGGCAGTTCAAAGTTTGAGCACTCGAGCGTGGGGCCATGCGGCATAACGGTATACAACGAGGGATGCCCCCCTCCCAGACTGACAGACCTCAACGTGAGATCGTCGTAGCTCCCGATCGATTCGAGGTCGCTGCCGAGGATGCCGTGCTCGTCACGGAGCTGCGGTCCGCGATTGCAGTCTGCGTTTACGATGCAGTGGAGGAAGCCGGGGCGCTACTGCATCTACGCTGCATCATGCGCGGCTCCAATCCGGTGGACATCACCGACACGACGCTGGCCACCGAATTGCTCCTGCTCGATCGTTGCGTGGAAGTGATCAAGGAGGTCTCTCCTTCGTCCCGCAATCTTCAAGCGCGTATCGTCGTGCACCTCATGGATCACCCGGAGGCGCGAGCGACCTGCGAGACAGTGCTGACGACAGTGAAGCACTTTCTCGAGGACGGCGGCGTGCGTCTGCTGCCGACCGACATGGCGAGCGGCCCAGCGAGGACTCTGCGCTTTCGGCCCAGCATGGGGTGGCTGCAAACCCGCTGAACCCGTCGCGTCGGCCCGCGCCGGCCGGTGCAGGGAACCTGGGGGAGCGCGCCGCGTTCCCTTTCGATGAGCCGGCGTCTTGTCTGCGTCTCGAATCGAATTTCGCGTCCCTTGCGCGGTGTCTCGCCGGGCGGCCTCGCGGTCGGCGTTCTTTCCGCGCTTCAGCACACTGGTGGACTGTGGTTCGGCTGGAGCGGTGAGACGAATGCTCAGCCCGCTGCCGAGCCGACGATCACGGGTCGCGGCAATATCCGCTTCGCGACGATCGATCTCGAGCCGACGGAATTCGACGCGTATTACAACGGATACTGCAACAGCACGCTGTGGCCGGTCTTCCACTACCTCGCTGCAGGATTCAGGCACGAGCGCCGTCAGTACGAAGCCTACCAGCGTGTGAATCGCCTCTTCGCGCAGCGGCTGCTGCCGTTGCTGCGCGCCGATGACATGGTGTGGATTCACGACTATCAACTCATGTCGATGGCGCGGTATCTGCGCGAGCTGGGATTCGCAGGCTCGATCGGCTTCTTCCTGCACATTCCGTTTCCGCACCGCCAGGTCCTGCGCCTGCTGCCCGACTACGAGGAGTTGGTTCGCGACCTGTGCAAATGCGATCTGCTCGGCTTCCAGACAGAGGATGATCTGCAGTCCTTCAAGTCGTGCCTGGATCTGCCGGGGACGGGAGGGAATATCCGGTTGGGCGTGTATCCAATCGGCATCGACGTCGAGGATGTGGTCGGCGAAGCGCAGACCACGCTCCACCAGGAAACCGTGCAGCGCATGATCGCAAGCCTCCTGGGTCGCAAGCTGATCATCGGAGTCGATCGCCTCGACTACAGCAAGGGCCTCACCCAACGCTTCGCCGCATTCGAGCATTTTCTCGAGACCTACCCCGACAACCAGGGCAACGTCACCTTTCTGCAGATCGCGCCGTTGAGCCGCTCGGATGTGATCGCCTACAGCGAGATCCGTCATGCCCTCGAGCAGAACGCCGGCCAGCTCAACGGCCGCTTCGCCGAAGCGGACTGGACGCCGATCCGCTATTTGAACCGCAACTTCACACGTCCCACCCTCATGGGGTTCCTGCGCGCCGCGCAGGTCGCGCTCGTGACTCCGGTGCGCGATGGGATGAATCTGGTCGCGAAGGAATTCGTGGCGGCGCAGGACCCTGAGGATCCCGGCGTGCTCATCCTCTCACCGCTCGCGGGCGCCGCGCGGGAGCTGACAGGGGCGCTGCAGATCAATCCGTATGATAAACCGGGAATGGCGCGGGCGCTGCAGGCGGCACTCGAGATGCCTCTCGCGGAGCGCAAAGCCCGGCATCGCCAGATGTTCGAGGCAATCCGGCAACACGACATCCACGACTGGTACACGCGCTTCGTGTTTGATCTGGCCGGAGAACGCGTCGGCCGTGGCCAGGAAGGCCAGCATCGCGACGGCCATGGCCGCGAAGGGCGTGCCCCCGACGCGGAAAACTACTCCCGGCTGCTGCCCCGAAGTGCAAGGTCCCTGCTGTAAACAACGTTCATCACGTTGTCATACCACCCGGCGACTTCCGGCTTGACCAGGTGCTTGTTGACGTAGAAGTACAGCGGAATCAGGGCGTGGTCGTGCAGCACGACCCGTTCCGCCTGCTCGAGTAGATCCCGTCGCCGCGCCTGATCGGGTTCCGCCGCCGCTTGCCTGACCAGCGCATCGTACTCAGGGTTGCTGTAGCGGGGCAGGTTGGCGCCAAAGGAACCGGTCAGGTACTGCGCGAAGGTGTTGGCATCGTTGTAGTCTCCGACCCAGCCGCTGCGGAACATCTGGATCCGGTTGTTCGGGCTTTCGACTTCCTGTAACAGCGACTTGAACTCCTCGGAGGTCAGCTGCACGTCGACCCCCAGGGCTTCCTTCCACATCGAAGCCACCGCCAGCGCCATCTTTTCGTGCACTTCTCCCGGGTTGTAACGCAGCTCGAAGTGCAAAGGCTTCTCGGCAGAATAGCCAGCCTGCGCATACAGGCGTCTGGCTTCCGCGATCCGCTGCGTCATCGAAGTCCCGGCGTAATCGAATGATTGCGGTGAGTAGTCGTTGACCTCCGGTGGCACCCACCCGTACGCGGGAATCTCACCGACGCGCAGCACGAACTGGGCGAGCTTCTCGCGGTCGATGACGAGGGACAGGGCGCGCCGCAGCGGGAGGTTGTCCTTGAAGGGCGGCTGCCGGAGGTTGAAGGCGTAGAAATAGGTATCGAGCTGGGGCGAGATGTGCAGCTCGGCGGCCAGGTTCGCTTTGATCCAGTCGAACTGGCCTCTGGGGACGACCGCCGTGACCTGCAGCTCACCCGAGCGATAGCGCGCGAGCTCGGCGTTCTCATCAGCGATGAGCAGGTATCTCACCCCATCGATGCGGTTCGCCGCGTTGTTCCAGTAGTACGGATTGCGCTTGAGCACGATCTGCGTGCCCTGGACCCATTGGCTCAACACGAAAGCTCCGCTGGAAACCATCGTTCCGGCGCGCGCAAAGGTGTCGGCGTGCTGCGCAAGAGTCGGACGGTGGACAGGGCAGGTACTGTCGTGCGACACCAATGCCGGGAGGTACGCCGTCGGGGACACCAAATTGATGGAAACGGTGGCGTCGTCGGGCGCCGCTACGCCCAGAGAGTCCGGCGGCTTCTTACCCGCAATAATGTCTTCCGCGTTGACGATGACGTTGACGACTTCGGCGTACTCCGAGGCCGTTGCGGGATCGACGAGGCGGCGGAACCCGGCCACGAAGTCGGCGGCAACGATCCGATCGCCGTTGGACCAGCGCGCGCTCGGGCGCAACGTGAAGGTGTACGTCTTGGCGTCGGAGCTGACCGTCCAGCTCCGGGCGACTCCGGGTGCCGCGCCGGCGTTCTTGTCGAGGACCGTCAGGCCTTCGCAGAGATCGCGGAGAACTGTCTGGGCTTCGACGGTGCGCGCTTTCTGCGGATCGAGAGTTTCAGGCTCGGGGCCATCACCGCGGACGAGAATGGCGCCGTCAGAGGCGGGCTGCCCGCCGCACGCGGCCAGGGCAAGCACCAAGATGAGAGTCGCTAGGCTTTTCGGCACGCGTTGATCTGATCGCGCAGTATGGTCGTCGCCAGGCGCGCCGCCGACGCGAAGTCGTCGCCGGCGGAGGCGTAAAGGATCGAGCGGGACGAGCTGATGATCAGTCCGGTGCCGGCGGCGGTGCGGCCGTTCTGCACGGCCTGAGCGACATCGCCCCCCTGAGCGCCTACGCCGGGCACCAGGAGTGGCATGTTGCCGACAATCTCGCGGATTTCGGCCAGCTCACGCGGGTAGGTTGCGCCGACGACGAGGAGGCAATTTCCCCGTGAGTTCCAGTGGCGGGCGGCCAAATCCGCCACCGTGTGATACAGGCGCCGGTTGCCAATCTCGAGGTCCTGCAGATCGCGGGCACCCGGATTGGAGGTGCGGCAGAGGATGATCACGCCCTTGTCTGCGTATTTCAGGAAGGGCTCGAGAGAATCCCCGCCGAGATACGGATTCACGGTGACCGCATCGGCGCTGTAGCGCTCGAAGGCCTCGATCGCATAACGCTCTGCAGTGTTGCCCACATCGCCGCGCTTGGAATCGAGGATGACCGGTACCCCGGGGTAGGTGCGGTGAACGTATTCGATCGTTCGCTCGAGCTGATCCTCGGCTTCGTACGCGGCGTAGTGCGCGAACTGCGGCTTGTAGGCGCAGACCAGGTCGGCGGTGGCGTCGATGATCGCCTTGTTGAATTGGAAGATCGGGGAGGCGCTGCCGGTGACGGCAGCCGGAAAGCGCTCGAGCTCGGGATCGAGCCCGACGCAGACCAGGGAGTCGTTCCGGTCCCACGCGCGTTCGAGTTGTTGGATGAAGGCGCTCACGCGGTGGTTCTGGCGGCCTTTGCAGGCTGCAAGGCCTGTGCAGGCTGCAAGGCCCGGACGTAGCTGCGCTTCTTCAGGTGGACCAGGAGAATCGAGAGCGCCGCGGGCGTAATCCCGGGAATACGACCCGCCTGGCCGAGTGTGGCGGGACGCGCCTCGGCGAGCTTCTGACGGACCTCGTGCGACAATCCAGCCACCGACGCGTAGTCCAGATCGTCGGGCAGCTGCGTCTCCTCGTTGCGCCGCTGGCGATCGATCTCATCCTGCTGACGTTCGATGTAGCCGGCGTACTTGGCCCGGACTTCGACCTGGGCCCGAATCTGTCCGGGCAGTCGGTCATCAGCGGGAATCTCGCCAGCCCCTATGATCTCGGTGACATCCTCGTAGCCCACCTCGGGCCGGCGCAATAGATCGAAAGCGGAGCAGTCGCGCGACAAGGGCGACCGAAGCACACGCTCTGCCCACTCGGGCGAGAGATCGGCCGGCTTCACGCGGGTGGATTCGAGGCGTTGGACTTCCTGGTCGGAGAGTCGGCGCTTGTCCTCGAAAAACCGCCAGCGCTCGTCGTCCACCAGGCCAAGCTCTCGACCGATCTGCGTAAGGCGCAGGTCCGCATTGTCTTCACGGAGGAGCAGTCGGTGTTCTGCGCGGCTCGTGAACATCCGGTACGGCTCACGAGTACCGCGTGTGACAAGATCGTCGACGAGTACGCCCAGGTAGGCCTCGCTACGCTTAGGTGTCCACGGCTCACGACCTGCAACCGCGAGGGCAGCGTTCAGTCCCGCTACCAACCCTTGAGCTGCTGCCTCCTCGTATCCGGTCGTTCCGTTGATCTGCCCGGCAAAAAATAGCCCGCTAATAGCCCGTGTCTCGAGAGAAGGCTTCAGGTCACGCGGGTCGAAGAAGTCGTACTCGATGGCGTAACCAGGACGCGTGAGGTGCGCGTTCTCGAATCCTCGGATCGAGCGCACGAACTCGAACTGGACGTCGAACGGTAGGCTGGTAGAGATGCCGTTGGGGTAGATCTCGTTGGTGTTCAGACCCTCGGGTTCCACGAAGATCTGATGGGAAGTTTTGTCGGCGAAGCGAACAACCTTGTCTTCGACCGAGGGACAGTAGCGAGGTCCCACGCCTTCGATCACCCCCGTGAACATCGGGGAGCGATCGGTCGCTGCTCGGATGATCTCGTGGGTACGCTCGTTTGTCTGCGTAATGAAGCAATCCACCTGCTTCGGATGATCATTGATTCGCCCAAGAAACGAAAAGACGGGTAGCGGCTGATCGCTGGCCTGGCGCGCCATCACGCTGTAATCGAGGGACCGCCCGTCGATACGAGGGGGAGTCCCGGTCTTCAGGCGCCCCACTCGCAAAGCCATCTCGCGCAGCCGGGTGGCCAGGCGGTTGGACGGCGGGTCGCCGGCGCGACCGCCCTGGTAGTTGTCGAGCCCGACGTGAATGCGGCCGCCGAGAAAGGTGCCAACCGTGAGGACGACGGTGGGAGCCTCGAACGTGATCCCTGTGACGGTCACGACGCCGCGAACCTTCCCATCGTCGACAACGAGGTCGGCGGCCTCCTGCTGAAAGAGCGCCAGATTCGGCTGGTTCTCGAGGATGCCGCGGATGGCTTGCCGGTAGAGCTGCCGATCCGCTTGCGCCCGCGTGGCGCGGACCGCGGGGCCCTTACTGGCGTTCAACGTGCGGAATTGGATTCCGGCCAGATCCGTGGCCCGCGCCATCGCGCCGCCCAATGCGTCGATCTCGCGTACCAGATGCCCCTTGCCGATACCGCCGACGGCCGGGTTGCAGCTCATTTGGCCCAGGGTCTCGATGCTCTGAGTGAGCAGCAGCGTCCGCGCGCCCATGCGGGCAGCCGCCAACGCAGCTTCGGTGCCGGCATGGCCACCACCGATCACGACGACGTCAAAGGGCTGTGAGAAACGCATAACTGTGTATTTTAAGCAGTCCCGCACGGGTTGGGGGTGTCGGGTTGCCTTATCCTGCGCCCCGCGTGACCGTACTACCCCCGCCAACCCGGCCCCACAGCCAGCTTGCGCACTCCGGAGCAGGGGCTCTGGCCGCCCTGGCGCTCGTGTTTGCCGCGGGGGGAACGCGGGCGGCCACCGATGCGGCAAACGGCGTCGCGGCCAAGGCACCGGGCAGTACGAATATCACCCTGGCGCTGACACCCTGCCACCTGGAACACCCGGCCCGACTGACCAGCCCGGAGGCCCAATGCGGTGAGCTGTCGGTTCCGGAGAATCCGACCGAGCCCTCGGGACGACAGATCCGCCTCTACGTCGCGCGGGTGCCCGCCATCAACCGCCGCAAGCGGCCCGACCCGCTGTTTGTCCTGGCGGGAGGCCCCGGCATGGCGGCAACGACTTTCTACGCGACCGCCGCGGTTGCGTTTGGGCGCATCCACCGCGACAGGGACATCATCCTCGTCGATCAGCGCGGCACGGGACACTCCAATCCCCTGGACTGTGAGCTCAACGACGACGTCGCGGCCGAGACGACCGGCACCGACACGATCGTCCAGGAGTCGCAACGCTGCCTGAGGGAGATCAGCCAACACGCGAACGCGTCGTTCTACACCACCAGCATCGCGGTCCAGGATCTGGATCGCGTGCGTGCCGCGTTAGGATACGAGCGGATCAATTTATACGGGGGCTCGTACGGAACGCGTGTTGCCCAACACTACGTTCGCCGGTTTCCGCAGCGCGCCCGCACGGTCATACTGGACGGAGTCGTGCCACCCGAGCTCGATTTGGGGCCGGCGATCGCAGTGGATGCCGAGTCCGCCCTGATGCGGATCCTGGCTCGCTGCGTAAAGGACGCACCGTGCCAGCAGCACTTCGGCGATCCTGCGCAGGACTATCGGAAGTTGCGGGCACGACTGCAGGCACAGGCGGTCTCGATCGCCCTGCCGGATCCCACCACCGGCGCGAGCTCGAAACTCGAGCTGACTGCGGTTCACCTTGCGACGGTGCTGCGATTGTCGAGCTACTCTCCCCAGGAAGCCGCCTTCCTGCCGCTCCTGCTCCACGCTGCCGCAACAGGCGACGATTTCAAGCTGCTGGCGTCGCAGTTCCTGCTGTCGAGCAAAGCGCTTGGCGATGTCATCTCCTACGGAATGCATAACAGTGTCGTGTGCTCCGAGGACGTTCCGTTCTACGATCGGAAGGCTATCGACAGGCACGCGATCGAGCAGACCTACCTCGGCACACTCGAGCTGGACGCACTGGAAGCGGTCTGCAAATTCTGGCCGCACGGGCCGGTCGATCCCGACTTTCACGCTCCCCTGAGCGCGGCCACTGCGGCCCTGTTGCTGTCGGGCAGCGACGATCCCGTGACGCCGCCCGCCTACGCCGAACAGGCCCAACACGGCTTCAGGGACAGCCTGCACATCCGGATGGAAGGGTTCGGCCACGGACAGCTCGTGGCGCCGTGCATGGACCGCGTCATGGCGAGCTTTCTCGACCTGGGCACTGCGAAAGGACTCGATGTCTCCTGCGCGCGCCTGGATAGACCCGCGGCGTTCTTTCTCTCTGTCAGTGGACCTGCGCCCTGAACCGTGATTGACGCGACTCACCTGAAGAAGCACTTCGGAGCCGTCGCGGCCGTACGTGATGTGAGCGTGCGGGCCGAAGACGGCCGCATCACGGGCCTGTTGGGTCCCAACGGGGCCGGCAAGTCTACGACGTTGCGAATCCTCTACACGGTCCTGAAGCCCGACTCCGGGGACGCCGTCGTCGACGGCGTCAGCGCTATGCGCGATCCGTTGGAGGTCCGACGGCGCATCGGTGTTCTGCCCCACTCCGCGGGGATCTATCAGAACCTGACGGCGCGGGAGAACATCGCGTATTTCGCCGCTCTTCACGGGCTGTCACGCACGAATGCCCAGGAACGTACCCGGGAGCTCATTCGAGAGCTGGAGATGGAGGAGTTCGCCGACCGGATTGCCAAGGGCTTCTCGCAAGGCCAGAAGATCAAGACGGCTCTGGCGCGGGCACTGGTTCATCGGCCCCGGAATGTGCTGCTCGATGAGCCGACGAATGGCCTGGATGTCATGGCGGTCCGGAGCCTGCGTCGGTTGCTGATGCGGCTTCGGGACGCGGGCCACTGCGTGTTGCTCTCCAGCCATGTGATGCAGGAGGTCGGCGCGCTTTGCGACCAGGTCGTCGTCGTCGCGCATGGCACAGTCGTGGCGACGGGCTCGCCGGAGGAGATTCGAAGCTCGACGGGCGCGGCGAACCTCGAGGACGCGTTCGTGCAGCTGATCAGGTCCGGTGAGGGACTGGCATGAGCGCATTCGCTGCGATGCTGGCCGTTTTTCGCAAGGAATTCCGCGAGAATCTACGCGACCGGCGCGCGGTGATCGCAGCTCTGGTCATGGGGCCGCTGCTCGGGCCGCTCCTGTTCGCAAGCGCATTGTCCGTGTCCATCGAGCGAAACGCGGATGAGGGCGCCCACACGGTCACTCTGGCTGTGATGCACGGCGATCGCGCACCGAACCTGCTGGATTACCTGCGGCAGTACGGCATCAGGACCGAAGCCGTCAGTTACGACGCTACGCAAGCGCAACAAGTTGTCAGTCGGCAGCGATACTTCATGGTGTTGGGTGTTGAAGGCGACTTCGCCTCACGGCTCGGGTCCGGTCAGCCTGCGCCGCTTACTCTGTACGCTGACGCGTCTGATTCTTCGCATGCGCGTGACGTCTCTCGTGTGCGGGGGGTGCTGGCGCAATACGGGTCCGTCCTGGCGCGCATGCGAGCTGTCGCTCGCGGCGTGGATCCTTTGGTCCTGACACCCGTAGTCGTCCACGATGTCGATGTCTCTACGCCGGCGAGCAGATCGGTCATCGCGCTCGGAACGTTCAGCTACCTCGTGTTGCTGGCAATGTTGATGGGCGGAATGTACCTGGCGATCGACGCCACGGCAGGTGAGCGGGAGCGCGGCTCGTTGGAGCCGCTTCTGACGGTCCCGGTCAAACGTGAACAGCTGATTTACGGGAAAATTCTGGCCACGTGCGCGTTCATGACCCTGTCGCTGGTATTGACGCTCACGGCGTTCGCCATTTCGCTGCGCTTCGTCGATCTCGAGCGCTTCGGCATGAGCGTGAACTTCGGGCCGCTCGTCGGACTCGAAGTGCTGCTGTGTTGTCTGCCGCTCGTGCCGCTGGGCGCGGCCCTGATGACAATCGTGGCATCGTTCACTCGCACCTATCGCGAGGCCCAGACTTATCTCGGCCTGATTCTATTGATCCCGACTCTGCCGCTCGTGTTCGCCAGCGTTCTCGGCTTGCGGCCGACGGCGGCCCTGATGACCATCCCCTCACTGAGCCAGCACTTTCTGATGACCAGCCTGCTGCGGGATGAAGCGATTCCCTCGAGCTTCCTCGGACTATCCGTGGGCGTGACCTTGGCACTGGGGGCGGCATTGATGTTCATCGCCGGCCGGCTGTACCACCGCGAGGCCCTGCTCGGGTAAGGCGTTGGGCGCAGCCACGGGAGTTAGGGCCGGCGCCACCTTGAGCAGTGCCTGCGCGCGGAACAGGTGCGCGTCTGCAAACTCGCGGGCTTCAACTTCGAAACTATTATTCCAATAGCCTTTTCGCAGGCACTCGACGATGTATCGCGGCGTGGTGAGGTCTCCCGGCTCCCACTGCTTCAGCACATGGCAGTACTCGTGAAGCATCAGCCAGGGGTTATCGAAGAAGTCGGCAGCGCTGGCGCGTAGAAAGATGCGTCTCGGACGCGTCGTGGCTACCGCACGCCAGTGCATGCGGGTAAACAGGGAGAATTCGAAGACTTCTACGTGCGCGCAGCTGCGACCGAAGATTTGTTCGAGGCAGGCTGCCACCCGAGGCGGCAGCGAGACGGCGCGACCCTTCCACATGCTCGAATGAGTATGCCTAGAATCAGAGGTGATTTACACGATCGGGCATTCCAATCATCCCATCGAGCGGTTCATCTCTCTCCTGCGCCAGCACGGGATCCAAGCGGTCGCGGACGTACGGTCCACGCCCTACAGCCGCTTCAATCCGCAGTTCCGACGCGAGTCCCTTGCAGCGTCACTGTCCGACGCCGGTATCCGCTATGTGTTTCTTGGACAGGAGCTCGGCGCGCGCAGCCAAGACCCTTCGTGCTACGACGGTAACCGCGTCAGCTACGCGAAGTTGGCGCGATCGGCGCTGTTTCAGAGCGGGCTCGAGCGCCTGATCTCGGGAATGCGTGAGTTTCGGATTGCGCTCATGTGTGCAGAGCGAGAACCGCTGGACTGTCATCGGACTATTTTGGTCACGCGCGAGGTGGAGCATCGCGGTATCCCGGTGACGCACGTCCTCCCCGATGGGACGCTCGAGCCCAACTCTCAGACGATGACCAGATTGGTCGCTGAGATGAAGCTGGGGGAGACGGATCTGTTCAGGGATGAGGCTCGGCTGGTCGAAGAGGCTTACGACGCCCGCGCGCAGGAGGTCGCATACCTAAAGCCTTGAGCGCTGCACTGCAGCATTAGACGTGGAGGGCCCTTGGCGCTACGCTCGTCCGCGCTCGGCCGCGGGTGAAACTGGCGGTGGGTCATCGCCTGATCGCGGCTCTGCGGAAGGGGAATATCGTGACCAAAGTTCGACACCTGCTCGATCGCAAAGGCCGCGCGGTTCACTCAGTTGATCCCGACAGCCCGGTGCTGGAGGCCATCCGCATCATGGCTGAGCGTCACGTCGGCGGACTCGTCGTCATGAACATGGGCGAACTCGTGGGAATCGTCTCCGAGCGCGACTACGCTCGCAAAGTCATCCTCAAGGGCCGCTCATCGGCCGATACACCCGTGTGGCAGATCATGAGCTCGCCGGTTCTGACGGTCTCACCGCACGAGTCCGTGCAGGACTGCATGGAGCTGATGACCGCGCACCGCGTGCGTCATCTACCGGTGGTCGAGTCAGGTCGTGTCGTCGGCATGATCTCGATCGGCGACCTGGTGAAGGCGGTGATCGAGGACCAGCAGCAGACGATCGAGCAGCTCGAGAGCTACATACACAGCTGACAGGCGCTATTTGCGCCAAAACGCCGGGGTGAAGAGCACCAACACGCTGAACACTTCGAGGCGGCCGAGCAGCATGGCGGCGGTGCAGATCCAGATCTGCACATCGGACAGGCTTTGATACGTGCGGCCGGAGCCGAGTGCGCTCAAGCCCCCGGCGGTGTTGTTGATGGAGCCGACGATTGCGCCGACGGAGGCCGTGAAGTCGAGGCCGCTCAACAGCAGGGCGAACGTGAACAGCGCGACGGTCATGAAGTAGAGAAAGATGAAGCCCAGCACCGACTGGGCGACGCGATCGGGAATCGGGCGGCCGCCGATGCGCACCGGGGCGACGGCGCTAGGATGCACGAGCAGCTTCATCTCGCGACCCGCCTGCTTGGCGAGCAGCAACGTCCTGAACATCTTGATGCCACCACCGGTTGAGCCGGTGCTGCACAGGATGCAAGAAAGAAACAACATCCATGAGGGTGCGAAGACGGGCCACTTCCCGAAATCCTCGGTGACGAGGCCGGTGGTGGTGGCCATGGACACGACGTTGAATGCGGCGTGCCGCAAAGCCACGAAAAACGTGGGATAGACCTCTCGCCACCACAAAAGGATCGCCACCCCGACGACACTCAGACCGAGAAGCCACAGGATCGCCGTGGACTCCGGGTCGTCCTTGTACGGCTCCAGCGACAGCCGACGCAGGGCGATGAAGTGCCGCGCGAAGTTGAGGGAGGCGATGATCATCAGGGCCACGAGTACGAACTCGATGGCGGCGGAGTTGAAGAAGGCGATGCTGGCGTCATGCGTCGAGAATCCGCCCAGGCCGACGGCCGAGAACGCGTGGCAGATCGCATCGAACCAACTCATTCCACAAAGGCGCAAGCCCAGGATGCCGGCGAGGGTGATGATCGTGTAAACGATCGAAAGTGATTTCGCCGTTGAAGTGATGCGTGGAGCGAGCTTCTCATCTTTCACCGCCCCGGGCGTTTCGGCGCGGTACATCTGCATGCCGCCGACGCTGAGCAGGGGGAGAATCGCGACGGCCATGACGATGATGCCGAGACCGCCGAACCAGTGCAGGCTATGTCGCCAGAAATTCAACGAGGGCGGTAGGGAGTCCAGGCCCGACAGGATGGTCGAGCCGGTGGTGGTGAGTCCGGACATGGCTTCGAAGACAGCCTTGGTGAAAGTCAGCTTCGGCAGGGCCATCAGCAGAGGGACGGCGGCGCAGGCGGATACCAACACCCAGCCGAGGGTCACCAGGAGGAACCCGTCCCGCGGCTTCAACTCTCGCCGAAACCGGAGGGTCGCACCCGCGAGCAGCAGCCCGGTACCGGAACAGATCAGCCCGGCGAGCAGAAAGGTTCCGGCCAGCCCGTCGCCCATGATCAGCGAACAGGCGATGGGCAGTATGTAGGCCGCGCCTGCGGCCCCAAGCAGCAATCCGAGAACGTGCGCGACGGCAAGCAACCCGGATGTCCTTCAGCGCGCGTCGCGCAGGAACAGCTTCTCGACCGCATCCAGATGACGGCGGTCGGACAGGAACAGAATCAGGTGGTCGTCGGTCTGCACCACCGAGTCGTGATGCGCCATGATGACTTCTTCGCCACGCACGATGGCGCCGATGGAAGTACCCTCCGGGAGGCGGATCTCCTCGACCTTGCGGCCGACGACGCGCGAGGTGCGATCTGTGCCGTGAACGACTGCCTCGAGCGCTTCCGCGGCTCCTCTGCGGAGAGAATGGACTCGTACGACATCGCCGCGGCGCACGTGAGCCAGAAGGGACCCGATCGTCACGGTTTGCGGAGAAATCGCCACGTCGATGCTGCCGCTCTCCATGAGCTCTGCGTACGAGGGCTTATTAATGAGTGCCATCACCTTGTGGGCCCCCAGCCGCTTGGCCAGCATGGCCGACAGGATGTTGGCTTCTTCCGAGTTGGTCAGGGCGGCGAAAACATCCGCGCTGTCGATGTTCTCCTCGATCAGCAGCTCTTCATCCGCGGCGTCGCCGTTCAACACGATGGCATGCTCGAGCAACTCGGAGATCCGGCGGGCGCGCCGCGCATCCCGCTCGATCAGCTTCACCTGGTTGCTCTTCTCCAGCGCCTTGGCGACGCGGAAGCCGATGTTGCCGCCGCCGGCGATCACGACCCGACGCACCGGGCCGTCTGCCTTGCGCATCTCGCTCATCACGCGCTTGATGTCGCTGGTCGCGGCCAGGAAGAAGACTTCGTCCCCGTCCTCGATGACGGTATCGCCGCCCGGGGCAATGCTCTTGCCGTTGCGGTAGATGGCCACGACCC
>FTEY01000542.1_pt1 | contig 15955 bp, 13 predicted proteins | sample 1640321 | NCBI WGS metagenome assembly FTEY01 (sample SAMEA3914816, study PRJEB12502) | metagenome | biome: forest; material: soil | place: USA | collected 2011-09-16 | depth 0.3 m
CCGGAGGCCCCGTGTCAACCGAAACCGTCCCCAACGATCCCAGCTCTGCCAGCCGTCGTGTAACCACCGCCAGCCTCGCCAGAATGAAGTCCCGAGGCGAGAAGATCGCGATGCTGACGGCGTACGACTACTCGTTCGCCCGGATCCTGGACGAGGCAGGGCTTGATGCGCTGCTCGTGGGTGACAGCGCTTCCAACGTCATCCACGGCCATGAAACGACCCTGCCGATCACACTCAACCAGATGATCGACCACGCCTCGGCGGTCGTCAGGGCCGTGAAACGCGCGCTCGTGATCGTCGACATGCCGTTCGGTAGCTACCAGGGCGACAGCCAGCTGGCTCTGCAGAGTGCCGTGCGCATCATGAAGGAGTCGGGTGCGCACGCGGTCAAGATGGAGGGAGGGGAAAGCATCGTTGCGAGCATCTCGCGTGTGCTGTCCGCCGGCATCCCTGTCATGGGCCATCTGGGACTGACTCCACAATCGATCTACCGCTTCGGCACCTACGTCGTGCGTGCGACGGAAAACGAGGAAGCGGAGCAGATCGTGCGGGATGCGCAGCTGCTGGAAAAGACCGGCTGCTTCGGGTTGGTGATCGAGAAGGTGCCTGCGGCGTTGGCTGAGCGAATCGCCAAGCTCGTCTCGATTCCCGTCATTGGCATTGGCGCGGGCTCGGCGGTGGATGGCCAGGTGCTCGTAACGCACGACATGCTGGGAATCAACAAAGAGTTCTCGCCACGATTTCTGCGGCGCTACGCCTCGCTGTTTGAAGTCATGTCGAAGTCATTCGGTCAATACATCACCGACGTCAAGGCGGGCCAGTTCCCCTCGCGGGACGAGAGCTACTAACCCGCGGCGCGGCGACCCCCCGGTTTACCTACCGTTAAGGTCCCCCGGGGCCCGTAATCCGCCTGTCAACTTTCCCCGGGCACCGCCGTTCTGTCTCCCAAGACCAGCCACCAACAGGTCACCGGGAGTATCAGGTCATGAACAAGCCGTCGCAGATCGCCTTTGCCGTTGCCGCAGTGTTTGCCCTGTCCGCGGGAGCCAGCACCGTCTGGGCAGCAACCCCCGCGGCCCAGGAAGTGACCCAGCGCGACGTCGACCAGCAGCAGCGCATCGAGCAGGGCCTGCAGTCAGGCCAGCTGACCACCCGGGAAGCCGGCAAGCTCGAAAAGGACGAGTCTCGCGTCGACCACCTCGAGCAGCACGATCTGAAGGACGGCAAGCTCACCCCGAAGGAGACGGCGCAGATCAACGCCGCTCAGAACCGGGTCAGCAATCAGATCTATCAGCAGAAGCACGACGGCCAGGTCGGCAATCCCAACTCGGCTTCGTCCAAGCGCATGCAGGCGGACGTGCAGCGCAACGTGAATCAGCAATCACGCATCGAGCAGGGCGCGAAGTCAGGCTCGCTGGACAATCGCGAAGTCGGCCAGTTGGAACGCGGCCAGAAGCATGTCGACAACCGCGAAGCGGCTGCGGCCTCGAACGGTCGTGTCGGTGCTGCCGAGCAGCGTGGCATTCAGCGCTCGGAGAACCGCCAGAGCCGCCGCGTCTATCGCAAGAAGCACAACGGCGTCGGCTGAGTTTTCTCGGTGGGCCGCGCGCTCGCGCGGCCTACATCCCACCGTGCGCAGGGCTGACGGCGCCCACGCCCGACTCAGACGACTGTTGCATAGGCCTGAGGAATATCGCGCTCAATCCGGCGGCAACGAGCGAGCATCCACCGCCCAGCGCGAAGGCGAGGTGATATCCCGAGTTGAGCGCAGTAACCGGGTCAACTCCTGTGGTCAGAAGACCACTGGTTCGAGCCGCTGCTCCGCTGGCGAGGATCGCCAGACCCACCGAGCCGCCCATCATGAACGCAGTGTTGACCACGCCCGAGGCGAGTCCTGACTCGGAGGGGCTGACATCGCTCATGGCCGCCAGCAGCAGGGGATTGAATGCAATGCCGGCGCCGAACCCGAACAGAATCATGGCCGGCAACACGTCGACTACGAAGCTGCCGCCCGCGGGAGCGCGTGCGAACGCAAAAAGCCCGATGACCGCGAGGAGCATGCCCACGGTGAGAGGCGGCCGCAGACCGAAACGCATCACCAGTTTGGCGGAGATCCCGAGCGAGAAGATGCCCATGATGATGTTGGCTGGCAGGAAGGCCAGCCCGACCTGCAGCGGCGTGTAAGCCAGCACACGCTGCATGTAGAGCGCGGCAATGAAGAACCACGCGAACATCGAAGCGGCCCAAAGAACGCCGACGAGGTTCGAAACGACGACATTGCGCAGTCTGAACAGCGACAGCGGAACCAGGGGCGCACGGACACGCGCCTGGATCCATATAAAGAGGGCCAGGAGAACGACGGCGGCCCCCAGGAGACCGCTCGTCCGAGTCGATGTCCAACCTGCTTCGTTGCCGTTGACGATCGCGTAGACCGCCAGCATCAACGAGGTCGTGATCGAAACAGCGCCCCCGACATCCAGATGGCGGCTCTGCGCCCGCTGACTATGCGACGGCAACAAATAGACACACAAGACGTAGACCACGATCCCGATCGGCAGGTTGACGAGAAAGATCCAATGCCAGTTCAGCGTGCTGGTCAACAAGCCGCCGAGGAACACTCCGATGCTGCCGCCTGCGGAACAGACGAAGCCGAAGACGCCCATCGCCTTGGCACGCTCGGCGGAATCGGTGAACAGATTCATGATCAACGACAGTGATACGGCGTTCACGACCGCCCCGCCCAAGCCCTGGACGGCTCGTGCTGCGATCAGCCGCTCCTGGGTGTTAGCTAGTCCGCACGCCAGCGAAGCGAGCGTGAAGAACGTGAGCCCGAATAGGAACAGCTTCTTGTGACCGAACAAGTCGCCCAGCCGGCCGCCGAGCAACAGGAAGCCGCCGAAAGTCAGCATGTAGGCGTTGACCACCCAGACCAGTGACGTTTCGGTGTAACCGAGGTCGCTGCGGATGGAAGGCAAGGCGACGTTCACGATGGTGGTGTCCAGCACGATCATCAGGACGCCCAGGCACAGAACGATGAGCGCCAGCCAGCGGCCGCGACCGCTGATGCTGTCGGTCATAGCAAGTCTCCACGTTAACGGGGTCGGGGGATGCCGAACCGTATCACGTGGGAATGCCAATGGTTGGGGAAATGAGCTCGGTCACCGGAATCCGAACGGGCCGCTTTGCGCAGGGAGGCGCCGGGCCGCAGGGAGGGGCCCTCAGCCCGGCAACGTGTCAATCCACCGACAACGTTGCGGGTGCGCCATTGCAATGAGCCATCCCTGGCGGTCATTTCCGGCCCCGCCGTCCTGGCGGGTCGTTCGGGCCTTCGGCCCTCACCCACCCCAGCGTCCGGGTGCGCCATCGAAATGGGCCCATCTTGCCCGGTGCGGCGCGTCGCAAGCAGCCGTCCCTGGATCTATGCCCGGCCCGGCCATCCGTGGTCGACGCTCCCGATCACTATCGTGGCACCACCACGCTCGCGACGTTTCACGCGCCCAGGAAGGCCGGTCGTTCGTCGCTTCGCGACTCACCCCCGATTCGTCTGGCCCGAGTGCAGCGCCGCGAGTTGCGGGTTGTGCACCGCCTGAACTGCGCGGTCGATCGCCACGCGACGGCAAGCCCGGGCGACTTGAACGTCTGCGATTGCGGTGTTCTGCGGGTCCGGGCACACCAGGTGCGCGGCGGCCGAGATGCGCTGATACAGTGCAACGGCACCGTCCCGGGTCGACAAGTCCAGATCGTCGTACTGGACCGCGAGTGACGGCACCCCATCGGCTTCAGGCGCGGCGTTGGCAACGCCGAAGCTCCCGGCGATCAAGAGCGCACTGAGTGCGGTCCACAGGCTCACGCCAAGTCGGCGGGTCTTGCGAGTAGTGTTGAGCGTGTTCATCGAGCCTCTCCTGTTGTACGCCCGTCCCGGCGCACCTTGATTCAGTTCAGTGATCGATTCGCCGCGCCGTAGCGTGTGGCAGGGCCGTCGAATCAGTGCGCATATAAGACATCGGAGCTCGATCCGGCGGCAGTACGCGGGACACGTGTTGGTCCCTGGAAACAACGAGTTCGTACCGGCGCGCGGGTCGCGCGATGACACCGCTCGGTTACCACACCGCCAAAACGCCCGCCCGCTTGCCGACGCCATCACACCAACGCGTCGCAAGCATGCCGTCCCTGGGTCGAGCCGCCCACGAACACCATGCTCTCCACCCCACACGCAAAGTTTGAAGCCCCCAGGTTGGTGGCGCACCCCAGCCCGGCCATCCTTGGCCGGGCGCTCCGGGTCGATGCGCCTGCGCACCGTTTGTTGGTCCACCCCACGCGCGTACAGCCGATGCCCTCGGCAAGGCCCGGCCTTCGCCCCGCCAGCCGACTCATTCGTCCCCGCTACCGACGGACTCGTCCCTGAAGTAACATTTTCCGCGGGCGCCGTTGTCTCACTGGCGTAATCTAGTCGTCATGAACGCTATTTCTCCGGAGCACGCGGGCGCTGCGCCACGCTCCGTATTCGCCGGCCGGATCGGCCGGCTACGGGAGTCCGTGGACTCCCGTCTCGGCGCACGGCCCATGTTGCTGATCCTGACGGTGTTCTGGATCTACGTGGCCCTGTCCAACGTCCTGTATGCGAACAGCATGCAGGCCAGCTTTTCGTACCAGACCGGCAAGGTCCTGTTTGCCCGCTGGGACGCGCGGCTGATGCAGCATCTGTTCCTCTATCCTTTTCTGCTGACCGCCGTCTGGACCTCGCAGCGAATCGGCTGGCATCCCCGGTTGCGCGCTATCCCGCTGCAAGTGTTGACCGCCTTCGTCTTCTGCATTCTGGCCGCGCCGCTGCTGACACTAGGAGAGCTCCTCACCGGCGACGCCTGGACGCACATGCAAGCCCATGTGCAGCAGATGACGAACGGTAAGAGTTGGTGGCGGATGTTCCTCGAAGATGACGAGCTGCCAATGTGGTCCGCGAGCGCCATCAGCTTCTTTCTCACCTATGGCTTCGGCATCGCGCTGATCAACGGCTTCAGCCTCTATCAACGCTATCGCGACTCGCAGCTGCGCTCAGCGGCACTCGAGCGAGCCCTGACAGGCGCCCATCTGGCGGCACTGCGAATGCAACTGTCGCCGCACACCCTCTTCAATCTGCTGCACACGATTCGCGGTCAGATCTCGTGGGATCCGGTCGCCGCACAGTCAATGGTGGTGCAATTGGGTGACCTGCTTCGCCGGCTGCTCACCGCAGGCGAACGGGAGTTCTCCCGGCTGACGGACGAGCTGCAGTTCGTGCGCCTGTACCTCGAGTTGCAGCAGAAGAGATTCGCCGACCGCCTGACTGTTTGGATCACGGACATCGAGAGCTTGCCGGCACTATGGGTCCCCAGCCTGATTCTGCAGCCGCTCGTGGAAAACGCAGTGGTTCACGGGCTGGCACGCCACACGGGACCGGTCGTAATTCGGGTCGAGGCTGCGACAGAGCAACAGACGTTGGTCCTGCGTGTCATCAACACGATTGCCCGCGAGCCTGTAGTCGGCCAGGAGAGCATCGGGTTACGCAACGTGCGCGATCGCCTGCGACTGCAGTTCGGCGACAATGCCACCTTCAAGGCGGGCGAGGCGGAGGAGGGCATCTGGGTCGCAGAGGTGCGCATACCGATGTTGAGCGACGTGAGGAAGCCAGCCTGATCAGCGCCTCGCCGCCCTTTGGGCCGCCGTGGCACGCGTCTTGTCCCTAACGGTACTCTCGTTCGCTAAACTGTGACCACCATGTTGGATGTCGTCATTGTCGATGATGAGCCGACCGCTCGGCGCACGCTGCGCGAATGCTGCGAGCGCGAGTCCGATTTGCAGATCGTCGGCGAGTACGGTGACAGCCGGTCCGCGCTCGAGGCCCTCCGGACCAAGCCCCCGCATCTGCTCTTTCTGGACATTCAGATCGATTCCGTAACCGGAATTGCCTTGGCCCGACAGCTCGACCCGCAGACTCTGCCTCTGATCGTGTTCGTGACTGCGTACGATCATTACGCACTCGAGGCCTTTGAGGTCAGCGCGGTCGACTATCTGCTAAAGCCGTTCGACGACGACCGCTTCAAGAAGACGCTAGCGCGGGTGCGCCGTAGACGCGATGCCGAGACCATCACAGACCGACAGACATCGCTCGCTGCAGTGTTGGAGCACATCGAGCGCACCACGAAGACCGCCGCCGAGTCTCGCCCGAGACTGCTCGCCGAGTCCGGCAGTCGCATGCACATGCTGGATGTCGGACAGATCGAGGTTCTCGAGGCGGACCGCAACTACGTGAAGCTCACGGTCGGCAGGGACGTATTCGTAACGCGCAGCACCCTGCAGCAGGCCGAGAAGTCTCTGCAGTCGCAGCCGATCCTGAAGATCAGTCGCTCCTGCGTCATCAACATGAACCATGTTCGCGAAGTGAGTCGCACGCCCCGCGGCGACTTCATCCTCGTGCTCGCCGGCGGATCGACGGTTACGAGCAGTGAAGGATACCGTGACGCGGTTCGCGAATACCTCGACAGGCTGCGCGTGAGCGCGACCTAGCGGAGCACTGCGACTCGCCACGCGCGCATCCGGCGGACCGCTCCGTTAGAATCAGCCCGATGAGTTCCGAGCCCTCACCCACTTCGCAGGCCGGCCCGGCGAAGGCCCGCCTGTTCGTGATCGCGGCGCCCTCCGGCGCGGGCAAGACGTCGCTTGTCAAAGCGCTGCTAGAGCGCAAGCCGGAATTGCGCGTCTCGATTTCGTACACCACTCGGCAAAAGCGGGTCACCGAGCAGGAAGGCCGCGAGTACTACTTCACCTCCATTCCTCAGTTCGAGCAGCTCGTGGCCGACGGCCGTCTGCTCGAGCACGCGCGGGTCTTCGACAACTTCTACGGAACTGGCAAAGGCCCGGTGGAAGAGCGCCTGGCCCACGGCACGAGCGTTATCCTGGAAATCGACTGGCAGGGCGCGCAGCAGGTGCGCCGCGCCATGCCGGGATGCGCCACAGTCTTTATTCTGCCCCCCTCACGCGCAGCGCTCGAAGAGCGCTTGCGACGACGAATGACCGATACGCCCGAGGTCATTGAGAGACGACTGAGGGACGCGGTGGGGGATATGTCCCACTGGAAAGAGTTCGATTACGTAGTGGTAAACGACGACTTCGAGCGCGCGGTGTCGGACCTGGAGCGGATCGTTGAGGGCCGCGGGGAGGACCTCCACGCCGGGCGCCCAGAACTCCACCCGCTCCTGACCCGCTTGGGGGCCTGACCCGCTGGCCTGAGTGACCGGTTATCGCTTATAGTGGGTGATCATCGTGCCCGAGTGGCCGCCCGACCGCAGCCTCCCAATCGCACGCCCATTTCGTACCCTTTCCGAAGCTTGCAACCATGGCCCGAATCACCGTCGAAGACTGCCTCCACAACGTCGACAACCTGTTCCAGCTGGTCCTGCTGGCCGCCCAGCGCTCGCGCCGGCTGGCCAACGGCGCCGAGCCGACAGTCCCCTGGGAGAACGACAAGCCGACCGTGGTCGCGCTTCGCGAGATCGCCGCGGGAAACATCACTGCTGAGATGCTGCGCGAGCCGGAGCCGTCTCCGGAGCCCGCCGTCCCCGAAATGGAAGCGCAGTCGACCTTCCGCGCGCCCCAGTTCGGTCTCGGAGACTAACTCCCACCGCGGGTCACCATGGACTATGCGTCTTCGCTCCTGGGACTGCTCCCCGGTGGAAGGCGCACACCGGGATTGAAAGAGCTGCTGGCCACGGTCGGCAGCTATCTGCCACCGGAACAGGTCACGCGCATCAAGGAGGCCGCCGAATTCGGCGCCTCCGCACATAAAGGCCAGAAACGCCTTTCGGGTGAGCCGTACATCGCCCACCCGGTCGCGGCCGCCGCGATCCTCGCTGACCTCCATCTCGATACCGACACGATCGTGGCGGCCATCCTCCACGACGTCATCGAAGATACCCCGACGCCCAAGAACCAGCTTGCGGAGCGCTTCGGGACCGATGTCGCCGAGCTGGTCGATAGCGTCACGAAGCTCGACCAGATCAAGTTCAAGAGCCGCGAGGAAGCACAGGCGGAATCCTTCCGCAAGATGCTGCTCGCGATGGTGCGGGACTTGCGCGTCATCCTGGTCAAACTGGCAGATCGCACGCACAACATGCGCACCATCGAGGCGATGGCGCCGCCGCGACGCAGGGCGATAGCACGCGAGACCCTCGAGATCTATGCGCCAATCGCCGAGCGGCTCGGCCTCTACAACATGAAGCTCGAGCTCGAGGACTTGGGATTCAAGGCCCTCTACCCGAAGCGCTACCAGGTTCTCGAGCGCGCACTGAAGCGGGCGCGCGGCAACCAGAAGGAGTTCATGAAGAAGATCGAGCAGCAGCTCAACGCGGTGCTGCTCAAGAACGAGATGCAGGCGCGTGTGGAAACGCGCGAGAAGCACCTGTACAGCATCTACAAAAAGATGCGACGCAAGCGCGCGGTACTGAGTGAGATCGTCGACGTCTACGGCCTGAGGGTGATCGTCGACAAGGCGGACACTTGTTATCGCGCTCTCGGCAACGTGCACGCGGTATTCAAGCCGATGCCGGGCCGCTTCAAGGATTACATCGCGATCCCGCGGGTCAATGGATATCAGTCGCTCCACACGACGCTGGTAGGACCCAACGGCGTCCCGATCGAAGTTCAGATTCGGACCGAGGACATGCATCGCGTCTCGGAATCCGGGATTGCCGCCCATTGGCGCTACAAGCAGGGCGGCAGCGGCGACGACTCGACGCAACAACAACAGCGGGCGCGCGAGTGGCTGTCGAACCTGGTCGAGCTGCAGGAAGACGGCTCCTCAGAGGAGTTCCTCGAAAGCGTCAAGGTCGACCTGTTTCCCGACAAGGTGTATGTGTTCACGCCGAAGGGGCAGATCCTGCGGCTGCCGAGCGGCGCCACAGTGGTCGACTTTGCGTACGCGGTCCACACCGACGTTGGGAATCGCTGCGTCGCCGCCAAGGTCGACCGCCGGTTGACGCCACTGCGCACTGTCGTGCGCAACGGCCAGACGATCGAGATCATCACGGCGAAAGGTGCGATGCCGAACCCGTCATGGGTCAATTTCGTCGTCACGGCGAAGGCCCGCAGCGCGATCCGCCACTACCTGAAGAGTTTGCGCCGCACCGAAGCCATTGCGCTGGGGCAGCGGCTGTTGAATCAGGCGCTCGGTGAATTCCGCCTGTCCCTCGAGGACATCAATCCCGATGTCCAGCGCGCCGCCCTCGGCGAGCTGGGGATGATGGATCTCGATGAGCTGTATGAGAAGATCGGGCTCGGCGAGCGCCTGGCGCCGCTGGTCGCCAGCCGGCTGCTGCCTGCGACGCCAGCGCCCGGCGATGACGGAGCCATTACTCCCGCGCCTCTGGCCATTGCCGGTACCGAAGGGTTGCTTGTCACCTACGCGCGCTGTTGTTTCCCGATTCCGTACGATCCGATCTTCGCGTTCCTCTCCGCCGGTCGCGGTGTAGTCATTCACCGCGAAAACTGCGTGAACGTGGAGGACTACAGGAAGCATCCCGAGAAGTGGCTGCCCGTGACCTGGCAAACCGCGCCGGACCGGACGTTCAGCTCGGAGATCCGGGTCTACGTCGTGAATCGCACCGGCATGCTGGCAGCCGTGGCGGCCGCCATCGCCAGCGGCGACTCGAGCATCGACCACGTCTCCATCGACGAACATGACAGCGACACTTCAGTCCTCACCTTCGAGCTGAGGGTGCGCGATCGCAAGCATCTCGCGAGCATCGTGCGGATCATCCGCCGAATGCCTGACATCGTCCGGGTATCCCGCTCCATCGCCGCTCACGCACGCGATGAGCGCGAGCCGGGCGAGGACATCGACGATGCGGACGACTCAGAGAACTAAACTTCCGAAAGGACTTTGCCGATGAGCCGACAGATCATTCACACCGACAAGGCGCCGCAGGCGATCGGGACCTACAATCAGGCCGTCCGCGCGGGCGACACGGTCTACCTGTCAGGTCAGATTCCGCTGCAGCCGGGGACGATGCAGCTGGTCACCGGTGACATCGAGGCGGAGATCCGCCAGTGCTTCGAGAACCTGCAGGCCGTAGCCGAGGCCGCCGGCGGAACCTTGTCGAATGCGGTGAAGGTGAACGTCTTCCTGACGGACCTGGCCAACTTCGCCAAGGTAAACGAGGTCATGGCGCAGTATTGCCCGCAACCCTATCCGGCTCGCGCCGCGGTCGGCGTCGCCCAGCTCCCTCGTGGCGCGCGCGTGGAAATCGAGTGCGTGCTGTATCTGGGTTGAGTGCCCGGGCTGACAACGGCCGTTGAGGGCCAGCGGATTCAATCGTGGCCGAGCCAGCTACAACCCAGAGCGGCGCGCATCGCGAGCAGCGGCCCATTACCGCGTTGCGGGGTGTGGGTCCGGCGCTCGCCGAGCGCCTGCATCATCTTGGCGTCTCGCAAGTCCAGGATCTGCTGTTCGTCCTGCCGTCCCGGTACGAGGATCGGACCCATCTGTGGAAGATCGGTGAGCTGACTCCCGGCGCCCGGGCAACGGTCGAGGGAGAGGTGCAGCTCACCGAGGTGGTCTTCAGACGACGCCGGCAGCTGCTGTGCAAAATCGCGGACAGCTCCGGCTTTCTGACCCTGCGGTTCTTTCACTTCACGACCGCTCAGCAGAATGGGCTGACGCGGGGCGCCCGGGTCCGTTGCTTCGGCGAAATCCGCCGGGGTCCGTTCGGCCTGGAGATCACCCATCCGGAATACCAGCGGGTGTTCGGGAATCAACCGGTCGCTCTCGAGGAATCACTGACTCCGATCTATCCGCTGACGGAAGGGGTGACGCAGGGGAGGTTACGGGCCCTGGTCGCCCAAGCCATGCGGGAGGTCGACACCGCCGCCGTACGCGATTGGGTTCCAACACAGCTCATCCAGCCGCTCGGACTCCCCTCGCTGCAGGATGCCTTGAGTTTCGTGCACCGGCCGCCGCGCGCGACTCAGCTGTCCGAGCTCGATGGCCACCACCCGGCACAGCGCCGACTGGCTTTCGAGGAACTGCTGGCGCACCAGGTTAGCCTGAAGCTGCGGAAGAGGGCGGCGAAGATCGAATCAGCGTGGCCGCTGACCGACACCGAACAGCTCGAGCGACGCTTTCTGGAGGCGTTGCCATTCCAGCTCACCCGCGCCCAAGCACGGGCACTGAGCGAGGTGGACGCGGACATCTCCTCGGAGAGTCCTATGGTTCGGTTGGTGCAAGGCGATGTTGGATGCGGTAAGACCGTCGTAGCGGCCGCGGCGGCGGCGCGTGCGGCCGGTGCGGGCTATCAGGCAGTACTGATGGCGCCCACGGAGTTACTGGCTGAACAACACTTCGCCAACTTCCGACGTTGGTTTGCCGGCCTCACCCTGAGAGAAGGCAACCGGGTCGTCGATGTTGGCCGTATCCATGGTTCGCTGCCGGCACGCGAACGTCGCAGCACGCTCGAATCTATCGCAGCGGGTGATATTCGGGTGGTCGTAGGGACACACGCGTTGTTCCAGGAAGGTGTCGAGTTCGACAAACTCGCGCTGGTGATCGTCGACGAGCAGCACCGCTTCGGTGTTCAGCAGCGCCTGCTCCTTCAGGAGAAGGGCCGCCGCAGCGGGCGACTTCCACATCAGTTGATCATGACCGCGACTCCGATTCCCAGAACGCTGGCGATGACCTCGTATGCGGATCTCGACGTGTCGGTCATCGACGAGTTGCCCCCGGGACGCACTCCGGTAAAGACCGTGGTCGTCACTGAACAGCGCCGCGATGAGGTCGTGGCGCGAATCGCTCAGAGCTGTGGACAGGGGCGGCAGGCCTATTGGGTGTGTCCGCTGATCGATGAGTCCGAGGAGATCGAATCCCAGGCCGCCGAGGAGATGGCCATCGCCCTCAAGGCTGCCCTACCCGCCGTGCAGGTAGGCCTGGTCCACGGCCGCATGCCGCCGGCCAAGAAGGACGCAGCGATGCTCGCTTTCAAGGCCGGCAAGATCCAGCTACTGGTCGCCACCACCGTCATCGAAGTCGGAGTCGACGTTCCGAATGCCACCACGATGGTGATCGAGAATTCCGAGCGCATGGGGTTGGCGCAGCTGCACCAATTGCGCGGTCGGGTTGGGCGCGGATCTGAGGCCAGCACGTGCCTGCTGCTCTACAAGGCGCCGCTGGCGCCGCTGGCGAAGGAGCGCCTACGCGTCATTCGCGAGACGAACGACGGATTCCAGATCGCGGAACGGGATCTGATATTGCGAGGCCCCGGCGAGCTGCTCGGCACGCGGCAAACGGGTGTGGCGCAGATGCGTGTCGCGGACGTGGTGCGCGACCGGGATCTGATTCCGGAAGTCGACAAGGCAGCCGAGCTGCTGCTGCAGCAGGCGGATCCGGCTAACATTGCTGCTTTGACCGCGCGCTGGATTGGATCGGACGAGCAGTACGGACGAATCGGATAAATCAGGTGGCCACGACTCCCGAAGCTTTCCTCGCTCCTAAACCCAAGGAAGCTCCGTTCTTTCATCGCCTCACGCGGCGTATCGAGGAGTACGCGCTGCTGGCCCGGCTCAACCGGCCGATCGGCATCTGGCTGCTGCTGTGGCCGACGCTCTGGGCGCTGTGGATCTCGAGTGCCGGTCGGCCGAATCCGACGGTCCTGATCGTCTTCGTGGCCGGCGTCGTCGTGATGCGTTCCGCCGGCTGCGTCATCAATGACTTTGCCGATCGGAACATCGATCCGCACGTGCGCCGCACTCGTGACCGGCCACTCGCCGCGCGTCGCGTGTCTCCCATTGAGGCGCTGGTCCTGTTCGGAGTCTTGATCCTGATCGCGTTGGCACTGGTTACGCGCCTCGATCTGCTCACCATCAAGTTGGCCGTGATCGGCGCCGCGCTCACCATCTCTTATCCGTTCGTAAAGCGCTTCTTCCCGATGCCCCAACTGTACCTGGGCATCTCTTTCGGTGGGTGGAGCGTCCCCATGGCCTTCGCCGCGCAGACGGGGCAGCTCCCGCGAGTGGCGTGGGTGCTGTACATCGCCGCCGTCATCTGGGCGGCCGTCTACGACACGCTGTATGCGATGGTCGATCGGGAAGACGACCTCAGGATCGGGGTGAAGTCGAGCGCCATTCTGTTCGCCGACATGGACAAGCTGATCATCGCCGTCATGCAGGGGATGATGCTGTTCGCCTTGGGTCTGGTGGGCCGGAACATGCAGTTCGGGCGCTGGTACTATGGCGGGATCGCCGCGGCGGGTGTGTTGTTCCTGTTTCAGCAGTGGCTGATCCGCAACCGCGAGCCGGCGGGGTGCCTGCGGGCTTTTCTCAACAACAACTACGTCGGGATGGCCCTGTTCATCGGCATCCTGCTGCAATACGTGTACAAGAATTGAGCAATTGTCGACTTTGTTGCGCCCGATCGGTTGACAAGGTCCCGGGCCCTCCGTAAAAACCAGCCTGTTCTTTGCCTCTCAAGGTCTTCCATGCACGCAACCGCGCTTGGCTCGATCCGCCACGACTGGACCCTCACCGAAGTCGAGGCGCTGTTCGCGATGCCCTTTCTGGATCTCGTGTTTCATGCCCAGCGCATCCACCGGGAGCACTTCGAGCCGAACACCGTGCAGATGAGTACGCTGCTGTCGATCAAGACGGGAGCGTGCCCAGAGGACTGCGCGTATTGCCCGCAGAGCGTTCGTTACGACACCGGACTCGGCCGGGACGCACTCATGGAGGTGGCCGCGGTCCGGGAAAGCGCGCTGCGCGCTAAAGAGGCTGGTGCCACGCGCTTCTGCATGGGCGCGGCATACCGATCGCCAAAGGCGAAGGACCTGGCGGTGATCGCGGAGATGATTCGCGAGGTTCGCGCGGCGGGCCTCGAGACATGCGCAACCCTTGGAATGGTGACCGCAGATCAGGCCGAAGAGCTCAAGTCGGCGGGTCTCGACTACTACAACCACAACCTCGACACGTCGCCTGAGTTCTACGGCGAAATCATCACGACACGCACTTACCAGGACCGACTGGACACCCTGGCGAATGTGCGCGAGGCAGGCCTGAAGGTCTGTTGTGGTGGCATCGTGGGCATGGGCGAGTCCGTGACGGATCGGGCAAAGCTGCTGCTGACGCTCGCGAACCTCCCCGAACACCCCGAGAGCGTGCCCATCAACCAACTCGTGAGAGTCCCCGGCACACCCCTCCACGGAGCCGAACCCGTGGAACCGTTCGATTTCGTCCGTGCCATCGCCGTTGCCCGGGTCATGATGCCGCGCGCCCATGTACGTTTGTCGGCCGGCCGGGAGACCATGAGCGACGAGACTCAGGCGCTGTGCTTCATGGCCGGCGCCAACTCTGTTTTCTACGGCGAGAAGCTCCTGACGACCGGCAACCCCGACGTTCTGAAGGACCAGCAGTTATTCGCGCGTCTGGGGCTGAAGCCCGAGGAGCGGCCCGGTTCAGTCGCAGCGCCGACGGCCTCCACGGCCGCCCACGCGCCTGCCCCAGCCGCGCACACGCATGAAACGCGACTCGCAGTTTCTTGAAACCTCGCTGGCAGACCTTGCACGGCAGGACCTAAAGCGCGTTCGAACAACTATTGATTCGTTTGCCCATCCCGATCGGCACGTGGTGTCGGTCAGCGACGGGCGAGCCCTCATCGACTTTTCCAGCAACGACTATCTCGGCCTCGCCCGCCACCCGGAAGTTGCCGCCGCCATGGCGGATGCGGCCCGCGAGTGGGGCGCCGGAAGCGGCGCGTCGCATCTCGTCACTGGACACGGAATCGAACATGCCCGCCTGGAAGAAGCTCTGGCGGAGTTCACAGGCCGTGAGCGCGCGCTGTTGTTCTCGACCGGCTACATGGCCAACCTCGCAATCGTCACCTCTCTGGTGGGGCGCGGCGAGAGCATCGTTCTGGACCGACTCAGCCACGCCTCGCTGATCGATGCGGCGCTGCTGTCGGGTGCGCGCTTCCGACGCTATGCCCACGCGGACTCCGCAGCGGCAGCCAAAGAGCCGGCAACGATGATCGCCACCGATGGCGTCTTCAGCATGGATGGTGACATCGCACCCATCCCTGATCTGGCTCGCACATGCCGAGCCAACAGCTCATGGCTCGTGGTCGACGACGCACACGGACTCGGCGTCATTGGCAGCACCGGCCGCGGCTCGTTGGAGCACTTCGGCGCCAGTGCTGATGACGTGCCTGTGCTGATGGGCACGCTGGGGAAGGCCTTCGGCTGTTTCGGAGCGTTCGTCGCGGGCGACGCAAACCTGATCGAGCACCTGACACAAAAGGCCCGCCAATACATCTACACCACAGCCCTCCCGCAACCCGTGGCCGCCGCGGCCCGCAAAGCCCTGGAGGTTGCACAGCGCGAGTCATGGCGTCGCGACAGGGTTCTGTCTCTTGCTTCGCGCTTCCGTCGTGGTATGGGGGGCGATGGAACCGAACCAACGACTCCCATTCAGCCTGTTGTTCTCGGTTCCGCCCAGGCGGCCCTCAGTGCTCAGCACAAACTCGCCGAGGCTGGCTTTCGTGTCGTCGCCATCCGCCCGCCTACTGTTCCTCGTGGTAGCGCACGCTTACGCGTAACATTCTCGGCAGAACACTCCGAGGAACAGGTTGACTCCCTTGTTGATGTGCTGAGCCGCGTGTGCGCGCATCAGGAAGGGGTACCCGAGTGAACGACGAACAGTCATTCCAGCTGGATCCTCGGCAGGTCCGCGCGTCGTTCGATCGAGCGAGCCGTAGTTATGAGGCCGCCGCGGTGCTACAGAATCAAGTTGCGGACGAGCTATTGAGCCGTCTCGATACTTTTCCGGTTCGGCCCGGCGTCATCCTCGATCTCGGCTCGGGGCCGGGCCGCAGCACCGCGGCGTTGAAACGCAAGTTTCGGCGTGCAACGGTCGTAGCGCTCGACCTTGCTCCTAGCATGCTGAC
>FTEY01000451.1_pt1 | contig 15821 bp, 13 predicted proteins | sample 1640321 | NCBI WGS metagenome assembly FTEY01 (sample SAMEA3914816, study PRJEB12502) | metagenome | biome: forest; material: soil | place: USA | collected 2011-09-16 | depth 0.3 m
TGACCTTCAGACCGGTTTTCGCGTCAACCTCGTGTTCGACACCGTCGCGATCGACGACCCGCAATAACGCCATGAATTCGCCTCGAGAATGCCCTTGGGGATTGGGGCCGGGTAGTTTGCCACAACTGTGGCGCTTCGCCGCCCCGGGGGCCCTGGCGGCCAGCGCCCGGGCGGATTTCCCGTGACGGTCTCGCATGGCAACGGCCCGCGCGGCCGCAGCGCCTCGCGGGCGGTTGGCGGTAGGCGGCGCCAGGGCTGCTGCCATCGCGAGGCCGCGGTGCGCACGGCCTTAAAACGTCACGGGCACGCCGCGAGTCACTGCGGCAGCCAGCTGCTGCTCGGCGGCGACTTCGCCGGCCGTAGGGGTGATTCTGAGCTTGCGCTCCCGGTACCAGAACCAGGTGTGCAGGTCGAACAGCCAAACCGAGGCCGCCAGCTGCCGTTCGGTGATGCTGCCCAAGCCGGCATGCTTCAAGAGCACCTCGGCGTGAGGCCTCGAGGCCGGAAAGTACGACAACACGCAAGCGACATCGAGCAGCGGATCATTCACGACGCCGCACTCCCAATCGATGAGCATCAACCCCTGTTCCGCATCGATCAGATTCGACCCGTGCAGGTCATGGTGGAGGACCGCCGGCGGCCGGGTCGTTCCGCCGGACAGCGACCATGCAAAGGCCGCCTCTTGTACATAATTCCCCGGCGGCACCTCGCCGCGGACGCGCGTTGGCTCGAGTCGCTGGGCATAGCCACCCAGCACCTCGAGCAGATCGAACCTGCCGAACGAAGGCGCCGGAATTCCGTGCAGCCAGCGTAGGGTTCCACCGAGTCGCGCCAGGCTGTCAGGGTTGCCGAACTGCTCGTCGGTCCAGACGGGCCCCTCGACGAATTCGGTGATCAGCCAGCGATCCCTGGCATCCGCGTGGATGATCTTCGGGGCCAGCCCCGCATCCGCGGCCAACCCGTGCAGTCGCCGCTCGACGCTGCGGTCCGACACGAGCCAGGCGTCCGTTGTCGGACTCGACCGCAGCACGAACCGTCCGGACCGGGTGTCGACCCGAAAGGTGCGATTGACGCTACCGCCTTGCAAGGGCACCAACCCCAGCACCTCGCCCGGAACGTGCGCCAACGCCTCCCGGACGACGGGATGTTGGACTAGGGCGTCCCCGCCTGCGACGCCTGCGGGCCCTGCGGCTGGCATGGCACCGCCGGGACCGGATTGCGGTACGTCTTGAGCCATTTCGCAAAGCCTACCGCAGACACGCCGAGATACACCAAGGACAACAGGGCAAAGAAGTACAGGCCCTGCTCGGTATACAGCACCATGAGCGTCCCATCGATAGCGAGCCAATACAGCCAGTTCTCGAGTTTCACCCTAGCGGTAAGCCACGTGGCGAACAGGCTGCCCCAGGTCGTGAGCGAGTCGAGGAACGACCAGGCAGCGGATGTTTCGGCAGCCAGCCAACGCGCGGTTAACGCACTGATGGCCAGGGTCAGCCCACACACAGCCAAGTGATAGCGCAACGGCCATACGGACACCGTGCGGGTCGCTTCACCCTGATTTCGGGTCCAGTACCAGAACCCGTGGACGGAAATGACTACGTAGTACACCTGCAACGCTGCCTGCATCGGCAGGTGCGCGGTGGCGTTCACGTAAATGGCCAGCGCTGATCCCGCCCCGCCGGCAACCCAACACCAACGCGACCTCTTGACCGCCAACAGCGAGTACAAGAGGCCGAGGATGACCGAGACCACCTCGCTGAACGAGGTGTGGGAGAGTCCGGCAAGGACGTTGGCGATAAAGTGCTGGCTCTCGATCACGCGGCGGATCCTCGTTCAGGCCGGGCGTTCACGCGGGATCCAGAGGTCCGATGACCTTCATCACGAACACGGCCTTGCCTCCCTCGCGACCGCGCTGGCTGAACGTCGTGCCGAACTCCTTGCGCAGCACTTCGAAAACCTCATCGTGCGGCCCGTAGATCTGGGTGCTCAGGCTGTTGGTCACGACGCGCAGCCCCGGATGGGTGTTGACGCGGTCGATGAAGCTCTTGATGGTCGGAATGTACTCCGTGGCAAACGGGTACAGACTGATCTCGACGGCAATATCCATGGCAGACCTCTGGCGCTGGCTGGGGTTGATGGGCGTTCGTAGTCAGTGGCAGTCGCTCGCTACCGGAACGAGTAATTCACCGTCACGCCATACTGACGCGGATCGCCCGCCTGGGTATAGCGCTGGTTGGGCGCGTCGTAGGGCAGGTCGTTGAAGAAAAATCCCCGCATGGCGTAGTAACGATTGAAGGCGTTGCGCACCCACGCGTAGGCGGACCAGCGCGGCTGCTCGTAACCCAGCTTCAGGTTGACCAGCGTGTAGGGGTTGGACTTCTGGTCGTTGGCCACGTCGTAGTAGAACGAATCGACACTCTGGGAATCGACCCGCAGCGTGACTCCACCCGGATGGCGATACTGAGCAAACAGCGATACCTGGTACGGGGGCGCATGTGATTGCTCGCGGCCATCCAGGCTGACGCCGCCAGACTGGTAGCCTAGATAGCGCGTCTGCAACAAGCCGAGCGTACCGCCGATCTGCAGTTGGCGGGTCGCCCACCAGCTGATACTGCCCTCGAGCCCGTAGTTTTCGCCGCGCGCGGCGTTCTCGTTGTAGATGGTGAACGTCAGCGGGTCCGTCGGATCGGGCTGGAAGGATTGCTCCACCTGCTCGCTCGTCCGACGCATGTAGAACACGTCCGCCTGCAGCTCGAAACGACCGTCTGCAGTGCGTGTCTTGTAGCCGGTTTCCAGGTTCCACAGGAACTCGGGCTTGAATTGCTTCAGGTCGGCCGGTAGCGAAGAGTCGATGTTGAACCCGCCCGCCTTGTAGCCACGCGAGAGGGTCACGTACAGGCTGCTTCGGTCCCGCAGCGCATAGTCCAACGAGAGGTGGCCTCCCTCCATCGTATCGCCCGGATTGAAGGCAACATCGTTGGAATCGGCGTAGTGGGCCTCGCGCCGCTCGACGCGAGCCCCCAGGGACAGCCGCAACTTGCGGGTCAGGTTGAAATCCAGCTCACCGTAGGCCGCATAGTTCGTCGACGTGTACAGGCTGTGCAGTGTGTTGTAGACGACCTGATCGCTGAAATCCAACTCATCGTTGGTCTCCCTCGAGTGCAGGACATAGACACCGGCAGCCCACGCGAGCCCGGTGCCGTCCCCGGTCGCGGGCGCAGTGAAGCGCAGATCTTCGCTGAGCGTGCGGCGTTTGCGCTCGTTGTGGAGGAAGTAGCGGTACGGAGCGTAGGCGCCCCAGAACGCGTCGTTCCCCCAATCGCCGTCGAACGAGTTCACAACGCTGGAATCGGCGAGCGTGGTGATGTTTTGAATGACCACGCTGCCCAGCCCCGAGTACTGCAGGTGAACTGCTGCCGCGCGCGACAGCTGACTGTCTTTCCCGGGATCGTCCGACTGCGTGAGGCGGGAATTGTCAATGGACCACGCGTCGTACCCGTTGTCGAGATTGACGTACATGGCGGCCAGATCGAGCTGCAGCTCGTCCGTCACGCCCCAGTGGATCTTGCCGCGCAGGGTGGTTTCGTCGTAGCCGTTGGTCGAGTCCTGGTTGAGGAACACGTTGCGGCGGAAGCCATCGCTCTTGTAGTTCTGCGCGACGAGTCGGAACGCGGCATCGGGCCCGCCGAGCGGACCGCCGAACACCGCGCCCGCGCCGTACGTTCCGTAGTCGCCACCGGTCGCCTCGCTGCTGAACTCCCACTTGGGTTGCGGGTCGCGGGTGCGGACACTGATCAGGCCGGCGAGCGCGTTGGCGCCGTAGACAGTTCCCTGCGGACCGCGCAGCACCTCGACCTGTTGGGTATCGAACAGCGTCGCGGGCATCCCAACCCCGGAGAAATCGATGTCATCGAGCAGAAAGCCCACGGATGAGTTGGGCGCGCCCTGGTACTGATCCAACTCGCCGATGCCGCGCAGCTGGAAATAGCGCGGCCGGGAAGTTCCCGCCGCCCAGTTCAGGTTGGGAATCAGGCCGAGAACATCCTCGAAATGTTGTACACCCGCGGCCTCGAGAGTCTGGGCATCGAGCACCGTCACGCTGGTGGGCAAAGCCTCGACGTTTTCCTTCAGCAGACTGGCGTGGACGACGACTTCGTCGAGGTGCGGTGCCTGAGTGTCATCGGCCAGCGCGCCGACAGACCAAGCCACGGACGTGGCCGCGAGCAAAAGACGCAAGAACATATCGATCTCCCTCATGCGAGAGATCCGGAATCAGCCCAAAGCGGTTGGAGAAGCTCACCTGCTCCCTACGCCGGTACTAACCGGATCAGGTTCAACGGGTTTGCCGGGCTTTACCAGCATCTCAGGCCCTGCTCGCGGGCCACCCCAAGGTTTGTGCAGCGGGGAGTTTATCACTCTCGGGCGCCAGGGGTAAGGAATGCGTGGTGTGACATTTCTTTACTTCGTACCCACGACTATTTCCGGTCCTCGCACGCACCCTACCGCGCCACAGACGTACGGAAGGACTAGAATCGCTCCCCTTGGCAACTGGAGCGGCGGACCTAAAGCAATGACACGCAAGATCCAGGTTCACCAGGTAGATGCGTTCACCCGCGAGCGCTTCACAGGAAATCCCGCGGGCGTCGTGCTCAACGCCGACGGACTGACCGAGGCCCAGATGCTCGCCATCGCGCGCGAGCTGAACAACGCCGACACGGCATTCATCCTCTCGGCCGACGGCGCGGACCACAATCTCCGGGCCCGCTTCTTCACTCCGAGAACGGAAGCCGGGTTTGTCGGACACGCGACGGTGGCCGCCCAGTACGTCCTGTCCAGGCGCCACGACGCGCCGACGAAGCTGAAACAGAAATCGAAGGCGGGAATCGTCGACGTGGAGATTCGCGGGCAAGGCGAGGACCGCAGCGTCGCGGTTCGGCAGAAAGCGCCCCCGATCGGCCGCGAGTTGAATGAGCGAGAGCGGCTCGCCGTCCTCGACGCGTTGGCACTGGCGACGGACGACATCGATCCCCGCTGCCCGCTGCGCATCGTTGGATCGAGCAGCACCCGCCTCATGGTGGGCGTGCGCGGCTCAGAGCCGCTGAAACATCTGAAGCCGGATGCTCATCGCCTGACTACGCTCTCGGCGCAGATCGGCGCCGCGGGGTATTTCGTCTTCGCGCTCAACCCCAATGATGACGACCATCTGACAGAGTCGCGCATGTTTTGCCCGGCGCTGGGCATCCTCGAGGACCCGGTCAGCGGCAATGCCCACGGATTGTTGGGCGTGTATCTGGCGCGACTCAATATTCTTCCGAGCGACGGACCCCGTGCCTCCTTCGCAGGGATCCAGGGACACTACATGCACCGACCCGGTCGGGTTCAGGTCGAGTTGGAGTTTTCCAACGGCACGGTGGACGCGGTCTGGATCATCGGACGCGCGATCTCGATCTTCGAAACTGAGATCACTCTCTGACCTGAACCCGCGAGATGAACCACGCGGCGGGGACCGCAATGCAAGCTCCTAGCACGAACGGAGCGCTTGCCCCAAGCACCTTGTAGACCGGCCCGGAGAGGAACGGGCCGATCACCCGCGCCAGGCTGGTGCTGGACTGATAGGTCCCCAACACGGAGCCCCGGTCGTGCTGATCCGCCTGCTTCGATGCCAGCGCGGAAGCGCTGGGATTGAAGGCGCCGGTCCCGATTCCGCACAGTGCCAACGCAATGGCGGTGACGGTGATGTTCGGTGCTTCGGCAACGATCGCGAGCCCGATCACGTAGGCGCCGACTCCGAGCATGGCGAGCTTTTTCTCACCGAGTCGTGGCGCGAGAACTCGCACCAACCCACCCTGCGTGAGGACGGCGAAGATCGCCAGACAGAACATGAACAGCCCGGCCGTGCGCGGGCCGAAACCGAAACGGTGCAAAGCCCAGATCGCGAAGATCGATTCGAGGATCGCCTGGGAAGAGGTGACCAACAGCGCGGCGCAGGCGACGAACCGCAGGGACGGACGTTCGATCAGCAGCCGTATCGGTCTCGGTCGGACCTTCGAGGCGTGCGCGGCCCGCTCCTGCGCGGAGCGGGTCTCCGGCAGCACGAAGGCAACCAGGCTGATGGCGAACACACTCAGACACGCGGACAGGATGGCCGGCCGCGTGAAGTCGGCCGTGTGGATGTCGTTGCCGGCGAGAATCCCGCCGATGGCGGGCCCCAGGGTAAAGCCGACTCCGATCGCGGCGCCGACCATTCCCAGCGTCGCCGCCCGATTCTTGGCGGTGCTGATGTCCGCAGCGTACGCAAAGGCTGCGGAGATGTTTCCGGCCATGAAGCCACCCAACACGCGCGACGCGAGCAACCACCCGACGCTGTTGGCGAATCCCAGCATCACGTAGGAGACACACGCGCCGGCGAGGCTGCTCATGAGAATCGGCCGCCGCCCGTAGCGATCGCTCAGCGCGCCCCACATGGGCGCGGAGATGAGCTGACAAAGCGAGTATGCCCCCAACACCGGCGTGATGACTTCAGCCGGCGCACCGAAGCGCTCGCCCATGTACGGCAACAGCGGAATCAGAATGCCGAAACCCAGGATGTCGATGACGCTGACGAGAAACAGGGACAGTCGTTGCTTGTTCAAACTCTGATCGCGCCTTTGGTATTCTTCAATGATTCGGAACGAGATCGCGCAGATTCGCGCCGGGCTGTGCCTGTTGCGGCACGTAGTCGTGGGCCCCACGGATGATCAGGTTGGGAATCCGCGAGTCATCCCAATCGGAGCCAGCCGGAATCTCGCGGCCCGTGCGCAGGATGACGATCCCCATCGAAGGGACGAGCCACAGGCGCTCTCCCGGGGACTCCACGAGGAAAACATCCTTGAGAGCATACGATTCGACCGCCGCTCCCTTGGAGTCCAGCCGCACCCCGGCGCCCCAGGAGGGATTCCCCTTCGCCGGACGCAGCATCTGCGGGACCCAGCTTGGAGGGACGATCTCATCCCCCTGATAGTGCCCGTCGGTGGCCAGCACTTCACCGAGGCGGATCCAGTCGCCCTGCCGTGCGAGAAAACAGCAGTCGGCGTGCGGAGCACCCCCGGCGCGGTCCAGCCACAGCCAAGCGTCGGCCGCGCCGAGCTTGCGCCACAATTCGACGGAGAGGTAATCCGAGTACCGCTGCCGGGTAGCGCGCTCGATCACTAGAGCCAGCAGCTGCAGATCGGCCGGTTGATTCATCCACGTCTCACCGGGCTTACCGGACAGAACGGACTTCAGCACGGACTCATGAACATCACTGCCGAACCGAGCCCTGGCTGCGGCGGACCAGGGGTTCATGGGTGATCCGGCGGTCGCCAGTCCGCTCGCTTGTTGCATCAGCTCGCGCACGGTGATTTGGCCACGCGGATCGTTTCGCCACTCGGGAATGAAGTTCAGGACGGGCTCGTCGGCCCAACCGATGTTGCGTTCCCCTATTGCGATTCCCACGAGCAGCACGGCGAGTGTCCGCGCCATCGTGTGAGAGTCCCGTAACGTATCGAAACCGGTACCGTCCCAATATCTCTCGAACACGATGTGGCCGTGCCGGGTGACGATGAAGGCCGTGGCTCCGTGATCGGCAGCATAATGCGAAGCCTCTACCATCGAATCTGCGTTGAGCAGCTCCAATTCGGGAGTAACACGCGGGGCAGGCGGTGTGTTGCCACCTTCCACGCGTTCGCGCGGCTCGTACGCCGACAGCGGGAGATCCCGGCCGCCATGGACGGCGTAGGTTACATAGTGTTTCCAGAACACCGGGTCGCGAAACCAGGCGACGGCGGCGAACACCAGAAACAAACCCAACAGAACCAGGACCACGCGCCCTGAACGGCGTATCACTTCGCAGACACTCCACCGGCGCCGCCTTTGCGGCCGGACGCAGATCGTACCGGACCGCAGTAGCGAGCGCGCCCTCCTGCAATCTCGAGCTCGTGGGTCGTCGATACCGGCCACTCCGAACGATGGTGTGTGGCGATGACGACAGCGGTCCCGGAAGCCAGCAGCTCCTCGAGGTGTCCCATGAGATCCCGGCGAGTGGGACCGTCCACCCCCGCGAAGGGCTCATCGAGCAGCAGCAGCTGCGGGTGTCGCACCCAGGCACGAGCGAACAGCACCCGCCTCATCTGCCCGTACGACAACTCGACCAGCGTGCGTCCGGCGAACTGCGTCAGGCCGAAGAAGGCCAGGGAGCGGCGGGCCGCGGCACGATCTGCTGCTGTCGGCGGATCGTTCAGCCCGATGCTGGCATAGCGGCCCGACTGGACGACTTCGGCAACGGTCAGCGCCTGCGGATGCCCGGTCTGCAAATGCGGCGCGACGACGCCGACCCGGGTCTTGAATACCTGCAGAGGAACACCCGGCTCGATCCCGACACGCTCGATGCGGCCACCGACCGCCACTCCATGATCCCCGTACAAGGTGCGCAACAACGTCGTCTTGCCCGACCCGTTGCGTCCATGAATGACCCAACACTGGCCCGGCCGCACCTCGAACGAGATGTCCTCCAGAGCCTGGTGCTCGTCCAGATAAACCGAGGCATGCGTGAGGCGTATCAATGGGCGGGCGGAGGCCGGCTTCGCGGGGACGCGGGTCCGTGCAAGCGGGCCGTCGGCGATGGTGCGTCCCGCTGTCGTACGCGGCTCATCGTGTCCCGCATTCAACCATCCGCGCAGCACTGCCGGCCGGAATTTACCCTGATAGACAATGCGTCCCTTCTCCAACACCAGCGCATGCGTCGCCCCCTCGGGGACATCCTCGACACGATGCGTCGTCAGTACCCAGGGAAGCTGGGAACGCGTTGTTTGTTTCAACCAACGCAACGCGCGCGCCCGGTTCGTCTCGTCCAAGCCGTTCAACAATTCGTCCAATAACAGCAACTTCGCGCGCGAGGCCAGAACTCTGGCCAACAGCGCAAGGCGCCGCTCGCCGTAAGAAAGAGACAGGAACGGGCGCTGCGCAAACTCGGTGATACGTAGTTTCCGCAGGGCCGTGTCGACCGCGCGACGCTCCAGAGTGGTGAGTTCGTCGAGCGGAATGTCTGTACGATGCACACCCGTGCCGACGATCTGCGCAACCGTGTGATTCCAGCCATAGCGCTCGTACTTGTCCTGCCGTTCCGGGCCGACGTAGCCGATCTCTTCTTGCACTCCGTAGGGACTCGGCCACACCTCACCACGCCAGCGATACCGACGGGACTCGCGTCCTGTTGGTGTCGGCCAAACGGAACCGGCTATCAGTTTCAGCAGCTGCGTCTTGCCCGCACCATTGCCCCCCGCCAGAATCCAACGCTGACCGGGCTGGACGTTCCAACCGATCTCGCGCAGGACCTCGCGCCCGCCACGCTCGAGCGAGACTTTCTTCAAACTGACCGCGATATAACCTGCCGAGATTGATTCGGAACGACGCATTCGTCTCATGAACGTAAACCGCACTACTTAGACTCACTCACCCGTCGCCCACGCTGCCCAGCTTGGCAACGGCGAAGAAGGCCCGCAATGCACCTCCGGCTGTTCGCTCCGCGGTACTGGCCCACCTGGGTCGGGCTGCTCCTGCTCCGGCTGGTGGTCCTGCTCCCCTATCCGCAGCTGCTGAGCGTCGGGCGCGCGCTGGGCAACGTGATGCGCATGCTGCCGCTGCAGTTCGTCCGCACCGCGCGGCGGAACATGGAATTGTGCCTGCCCGAGCTCAGCCCGGCCGAGCGCGAGAAGCTCCTCGACCGCCACTTCCAGAGTCTCGGCATCGCGCTGCTCGAGATCCCCTTCGCCTGGTGGACCCGCGCCGAGACGGTCAACCGCATCGTGCAGATCGAGGGCCGCGAGCACATCGAGTCCGCGCGCGCACGTGGCCGAGGCGTCATTCTAATCACGGCGCATTTTACTCCGATGGAGATGGGCGGCCGTATGCTCGCTTCGGTGGCGCCCGTCAAGTTCCTCTATCGCCCGACCAAGAACGAGGTGATCTCGCACTTTCTGCGCACCCGCCGTCGCGCTCACGGCGGTGATCCCATCGCCCGGGATGATATCCGGACACTGATTACGGCGTTGAAGCGCAACGAGTGCGTCTGGTACGCGCCCGACCAGTGCTACCGGAAGAAGGGCGCGGAGATGGTGCCGATGTTCGGCATCCCCGCGGCCACGAACACCTTCACTTCGCGTCTGGCCCGAATGACGGGGGCCGCGGTGCTGCCGTATTTCTTCGAGCGACTGCCCGGAAACCGCGGCTATCGCGCAGTGATCCAGCCGCCGCTCGAAAATTTCCCAAGCGATTCAGCCGCGGCGGATACTGCGCGCTTTCATTCTCTGATCGAAGCCCAGATCCGCAATGTCCCCGAGCAATATCTCTGGATCCACAGACGCTTCAAGGGACTCTCGGCAGACTACCCCGACTACTACGCTCGTGGCGAGCGCGCGGACCGAAGCCCCGGAGCAGCCGCGCAGCCCGCACACCGACCGGGGAACTGAGCAGGGCCTGCGGCCGGCACAAGGCCCGCAGTCGGCACAAAGCCCCGCCCGCTACGACCTGCTGGTCATCGGTGGGGGCGTCAACGGCACCGGTATTGCCCGAGACGCCGCAGGTCGGGGCCTCTCGGTCCTGCTGTGCGAGCAGGATGATCTCGCAGCGCACACCTCCTCGGCGAGCACCAAGCTGATCCACGGCGGACTACGCTACCTCGAGGACTTTCACTTCGCGTTGGTACGCAAGGCGCTCCTCGAGCGCGAGGTGCTCCTGAATGCCGCCCCGCACATCATGCGGCCGCTGCACTTCGTCATGCCCCACGACGCCCACCTGCGCCCAATGTGGATGATCCGGGCGGGCCTGTTTCTCTACGATCACCTGGCCCCGCGTAAACGCCTGGCCGCCTCGGCCGAAATCGATCTGCGCAAGCACATCGCCGGTGCGCCGCTGGATCCCCGTTTTCAACGGGGCTTCGTCTACTCGGATGGCTGGACGGACGATGCACGGCTGGTCGTTCTGAATGCGGTAGATGCGGCCGCCCGAGGCGCCGTCATCGCGACCCGCACTCGCTGCACGAAGATTGAGGCCCTCGCCGGAGAGTGGCAGGCGACACTCGAAGGCGCCCGCGAAGATGGGGTCGCTGGCGCTCGCGAAGACGTGGTCAACAGCGCCCGCGTCATCCGGTCGGTTCAAGCTCGCGTCGTGGTTAATGCAGCGGGCCCTTGGGTCAGCCGCTTCATCACGGATTCTTCTCCGGTCCGGGCCAGTCACCGGGTGCGCCTGGTCAAAGGCAGCCACATCGTCGTGCCGAAGCTGTTCACGCACCGCTTCGCCTACATCTTCCAGAACGAAGACCGGCGAATCGTCTTCGCGATTCCGTACGAACGGGAGTTCACACTGATCGGCACGACGGACGTCGACTACCACGGAGAGCCGCAGGACGTGCGGATCGACTCCGCGGAGATTGCCTACCTGTGCGCCATCGCCAATCGTTACTTCGCTCGACGCATCGGTCCTGCTGAGGTCGTCTGGAGTTATTCCGGCGTGCGACCGCTGGTGAACGACGAAGCAACCGATCCTTCGAGCGTCACACGTGACTACATTCTGGAACTCGATCGCGAGCCCGCCCCGATGTTGTCGGTCTTCGGAGGCAAGATCACGACATTCCGCAAGCTAGCGGAAACAGCCGTCGACCAACTCACGCACGTGCTCGGTCCCAACCCGAGCGCTGGCAGGCTCCAAGGCCCATGGACGAAAGGCGCGACGCTCCCCGGAGGGGATCTGCCGGGTGGAAGTTTCGCCGTGTTCCTGCGCACGGTGGAGAGACGCTACCCCTGGCTTCCCGTCGCACTTCGCAGACGGTACGCCCAATCCTATGGCACCCGAATCCATCGAGTGTTGGGTAATGCCAACAGTCTGCAAGACCTTGGGGCCGAGCTGCTTCCACAACTCTACGAGCGGGAAGCCGAATATCTGTGTCGTGAAGAGTTTGCACGCACCGCCGAGGACATCCTGTGGCGTCGCTCGAAACTGGGTTTACACCTTCGGGGCCAGTCGTCCGGTCGCTTGGAAGACTGGCTGGGGCAGAGGGCTTGATGCGCGTAGCGTGATCGGGATCGCAAAATCGGCAGGCTCGGCGCCAGACCCGAGCCGCGCTTTGAATCGCCGTGATAGCGTGCGGTTCGACGCAGGAGATGCAGGATGTCCGACCCGATTCTGGCCGCCATCATTGCCGCTACCGCGACGATACTCACCTCGTTGCTGCAGCTTCGACTGTCTATCGGCAGGGAAATCACCGCTCGTGCGCAGGGTGGCAACTCGCGTCGCAAGGGACGCGCGCCGATGCTCATCCTGGTCGTTATGCTCGTGGCCGCCGGCGTCGCCGGATTCTCGCTGTCGCAGTGGCTCTCGGAGGGTGAGCGCGCGGCGCAGAGCGTACTGCAGCGGGAGCTGCAGGCACGTATCGACGAGATCAGCCGCACGGCCAGTCAACTCGAAGCCACGCGCGCCAGCGCGCGAGCCGACATGGAAACCGAAGTCCTCAAGAGAATGGGCACCGACGGAGTCGTGGTGATGACTACCGCGGCACCGTGTCGCCCGGCTGTCGTCGTCAGCCCCCCAGGCAATGCAACACCGCCGGGCGTTTCCGCGGAAACGAGTCCCGCACCCTCGGCCACGTGCACGGAAAGTGAAGCAATTCCGATCACACTCTGCGCAACGATCCCCGCGAAAGCCAGCGTGAACGAGATTCAGCTGTACACGCGGGTGGCGGAATCGGATGCGCCGTGGAGCACCAACCGCGCTCTGCCGGGTCAGGAAGCCGGTCAATCCCGATTTTCGCAAGAATCCGTCGAACTCGCGGACAGCCCTGGAATCAAACAGGTCTGCCAAGGATTTACGAACTGGTCCTCGGAGCACGCCCGCGTCGCCAGAATCGTCGTGCGATACACGCTGTAGTCGACTCTCGTCCGTTGTGCCGGGAGGGATGGGAACTCACGATCGCCCTCCTCGTTACACAACACTGATCGCAACAAGCCGCACCTGCCGGCTGAAGAACCCAAGGACGCTCCCGTGACGGACCCGGAATTCGAGCAGCGTGTCTACGCCTGCTCCGTCGAGTTGACTCCCCACATTGCCCGTATTGCAACGCGACACTCCACGTCGGCGCTGTTGGAAGCCGTTGTCGGCCACGTTCGCCTCGGACTCATCCATGGGCGGCAGCGAAAATTGCTGACGCGCGCGGACGTCGACGTCATCCTCGCCAGAATGCGCGCCGCGGTCGCCAAAGAAACCTTATCGCCGTGAGGGCTTCGCTCTTCGCGACCCCAAGAGCAACCCATACGCGCCCAGATATTCGAATCCAACCGATTCGTACACACGCCGCGCGCCAACGTTATCTTCGCCCGTAAATAGCGTCAGGCGATCGAAGCGGTGCAGTCGCCTGCAATCGACGAGAAGCCTCCGCATCAGTGAGACGCTCAGTCCACGGCGTCTGAACTCGGGTCTCGTAAAGACACCACCCACCTGAGCGAGGCTGCCATAGACGGCGTTGAGTCCCGCGATGGCGACGAGATCACCTCCCTCCAACAGTCCCCACCAACGCTGCGCAGCAGCACGGCTCTCAAATTCGGCCTTGCGCTGTGCCGCGCTCATCGGGTTCGGTAGCTTGAGCTCGCTCAGATAGGCGAGGTTCAGGACATCCCAGCTCGTAAAGTCATCGACGGTTAGCAGTCGCGTGACCGGATCGGCCGGGGGCATTGGCCGCTGTCCCGACCAACGCGCGGACTCGGAGGCAGCGGCGTCGGCGTCGGTCAGAGTCCTTCCGTACAGCGCATCCCGCACGACCTCATGGGCTCCCCTCGCCGGCTGGAACTCAGGGTCGGCGAGCAGCAGTTCCCAGATGGCCGACGCGGTTGCCCACTCGCCCACGACGCCACAGACTCCCGGCAGCTCGGCCGCCGAGGCAGCCAGGATGTCCTCGGCGAGGCGCGCTCGGCTGCCGGCCTGCACCAGCAGATTTCCCTCGCGGGTGACGCAGAACACGGCCACGACCCTGCCGTCCTCCTCAGCCAGGCGAAAGGTGCCGGAGAAGGGGTGCGTGCCACCGCGAGGCCCGTGGGCGGCCAGGCTGGCCAACAGAAACAGGGACGACTCCCGGTGAGCATCCAGGAACTGCCGGACCGCCATCAGGTCGGTGTCGAGGACGTCCCGTATCATGGCGCCGGCGGCCACGCGTTGGACACAAACCGGACCCGGACCCCGGTTCGGGTTGAGCCGGCATAATTTAGAACACGTGACATGAGCGCAGCCCTGACCTTCAAAACCTCCACCCCGGTGCACGCCTGGTCGCGCGCAGCGATCCTTGCGCTCGCCCCCATCTGGCTGCTCGGCATCCTGCACAGGGGCCTGTGGACGCCCGACGAGCCCCGCGAGGCAGACATCTCCTGGCGTATGAGCCAACAGGAGGATCGCACGCTCCCGCGGCTGGCCGACACCCCCTTCCTGGAAAAACCGCCGCTCTCGTATTGGATGTCGGCGGCGGCGATCGACAGCTTCGGTGACTACCCCGGGGCGGCCCGAGTCCCCAACATCGTGTACGCGCTCGTCACTACGCTCGCGGTGGGTACGATCGCCTTCTACGTGAGCGGGGCGACAGCCGCATTCCTGAGTGCGATCTTTGCCGCCAGCGCCTTGATCCTGTTTCGGGTTGAGGTGTGGCTGGCACCGGATGCAGGCCTGCTGGCGGGCTGCGCGTTATCGTTGCTTGGGCTCTATCTGGGTTTCACGGCGGCGCCGGGCCGGCGCAAGCTGCTGGGCTACGCTCTCATGCACGCCGGGGCCGCCTTGGGATTCATGATGAAGAGCGCCCCGGGCTGGCTGGCGCCGGGCCTGGCGCTGCTGACCCTCATCGTCTGGGAGCGCCGTTGGGCGGAGCTGCGCCGCTGGGAGTTGTACGCCGGCCTGCTGCTGCAGGCAGCGATCATCGGGCCCTGGATCCTGGCCGTGAGCCAGACCTCGCAGGGGTCCCAGGCACTGCTGGCGTTCTTCTGGCACAACGTCGTCGGGCGGTTCACCCGCATCCAGGCCCCGGCCGGCCTGGACTACACCTCCGGGCACCCGAACTGGCCGGGTAAGTACTTCCTCGAGTTGCCGGTGTACCTGTTTCCGTGGACGCTGTTGGCGGTCGCTGCCGTAGCGCGAGCGTGGCGCCGCGTGCGCGCGCCGGGCATCGAAGGAACCGGATGGCGGTTCGCGATCGCCGCGTCCGTGCCGTTCCTGTTAGTGCTGTCGTTTTCGGCGACGGCCCGCGACATCTATTCCGCGCCGGCCCTTTTGGGCCTGTGCCTGTTGATGGGACTTTGGGCGGCGGAGGTGGAGCAGGCGCCCGGCAAACTCGACGGCTTCGCCCTGCGGGGAACCCAGGTGCTGGTGGGATTCATTACCTGCGTGTTCGTCGGCTTTCTGATCATCCTCGGCCTGGGCCGCAGCGAGAACGTCGAGTCGATCGGATCGGTCAGCGGTGTCGTCTTGCTCGCTGCCGCAGTCATCGTGCCCGCCATTGCGGCCGTCGCCATCTGGAATTCGGTGTCCGCGCAGCGTCGCGGCGAAGTTCATCAGGCCCTGGTGTGGAGCTATGCGGCTTATGCCGGGGCCTTGTGCCTGAGTGCGTTGGCCGCGTTTCCTGCCGTCGACCGTTGGCAGGACCTCGGCCTGCTGGCGAGTGACATTCACCGCGACTCCCACGGCACGGCGCTGGCACTCCTGGACCCGGACGAGACGACGATCGCGATGTTGGATCATCAGCTGAAGACGCCGTTCGACATCCTCGTGACATCCGAACA
>FTEY01000653.1_pt1 | contig 15790 bp, 14 predicted proteins | sample 1640321 | NCBI WGS metagenome assembly FTEY01 (sample SAMEA3914816, study PRJEB12502) | metagenome | biome: forest; material: soil | place: USA | collected 2011-09-16 | depth 0.3 m
CAGCCGAAGTTTCGCTCCCTTGTTCTGCGTAAGCCAGCGTGTCAGCAGGGTTTGCGCGATATGGGCGATGGTACGCCCATCGTGTGTCGGCGGCGCGACCGAGCGCTGCCGGGTGAAAGTGGTGAAGTCATGACGGCGGATCTTGACGCCCACGCAGCCGGTCATCAGTTGCTTGGCCCGCAGGCGCTCGCAGGCCAGGTCCGCGATCCGGGCCAGTTGTGCCTGCAGCGTTCCCGGGTCACTGATGTCGGTCGCGAAGGTGTCCTCGGCGCTCAGGGATTTCTCTTCGAGATCCGGGTTCACCGGCCGCTCGTCGATGCCCGCCGCGCGCTCCCGAATCCGAGCCGTGTAGCGGCCGAACAACGGCCACAGCACCGCGTCGGAGGCCTGGCGCAGCTGCGCAAACGTCTGAATTCCCAAGGCTTCTACCTTGGCGCCCGTTTTGCGGCCCAGCCCCGGGAGACGCCGGATCGGGAGGGGGTCCAGCGTCTCGCGGACTGTCTCGCTCGTGACCACGGTCAGTCCGTCGGGCTTGGACAGGTCCGAAGCGATCTTGGCCACGAGCTTGTTGGGGGCGACTCCCACCGAGGCCGTCAGTCCCGTGACCTCTCGGATCCGGGTCTTGATCCGGCGGCCAATGGTTACCGGGTCCCCGAGCAGCGCCTGGCTGTCGGTGACATCCAGAAACGCTTCATCCAGGGAAAGCCCCTGCACCAGCGGGGTCACCTCGTGGAAAACGCCGAAGACCTGCCCTGAGACCTCCTTGTAGCGCTGCATCCGCGGCGGGATGCAAACGGCGTGAGGGCAAAGGCGCAACGCCGTCGTCATTGGCATCGCCGAGTGGACGCCGAATTTACGTACTTCGTAGTTCGCGGCCGCTACAACGCCGCGGCCTCGTGTTCCGCCGACAATGACTGGCTTCCCGGCGAGACTCGGGTCATCGCGCTGTTCTACGGATGCGTAGAACGCATCCATGTCGACGTGTAGAACAGCGCGATTCAAGTACTGTCGGTTCATCGGCGGAAAGTCGGCCGCCGGCAAAAAACGTGGTTTTTGCCGGCTGCGCCGTTGACGTCTGCGGTTACCCCGTAACGGTAATGGTGATCTTCTTCGAGACCACCGGCGGATTGTGCGGCACGTGGTTCTGGTCGCCGAGCACCAACTGCAGGGTGTGCTTACCGGGGGCCAGTTTCAACTTCGTTTCCGTCTGCCCCTTGCCGAAGTGCACGACCTTGTCCGGAACGACCGGCAGCGGCTGGCTCAGATCGGCGGGCAGGTCCGTATCGATCAGCAGGTGGTGATGGCCCGTGTTGTCGGCCTTCACTCCGGCCGGCGCGATGCCCATGCCCTTCAGGCCAAAGCTCACGACGAACTCGCCCGAGACCTTGGCACCGTTCTTCGGGGAGATGATGTAGGCCTCTGCTCCCGCCGGGGAAGGCGTGCGGTCCTGGGCCCAGGTACTGGAAGCCGCAAGAACGAGCGCGGCGGCGGCGACTGCAATCATTCGCATGGCGATTGTCTCCGTTTGTGATGCGTCGATAAGGTCTTGTAAGGCGGCCAAGCTTAATCAGCTTCGGCGAGGGCGGCCAACGCTTCAGCGTTTGGCGACACCTGTCGGTCAGGCGTTGATCACATCCTCACGCGACATGGACGCTGGGCCGCGCCCGCGCCTGAGGGTCCGCAGCCGCAAGTGTCCCGATCTCGTGCTGCTCGAAATCGTCCACGTGGATCAGGTTCATGCACTTGCGGTCGTAGTCGCGTAACGTCGCCGCCTCCGTCTCGGAGATGATCCCGGCGGTCTGCGCTTGTTGAATCTGCCCGGGCAGATCCAGCGCCGTGACCCTACCCGTCTTGACTCCGTCGACTCTGATTCGCTTTTCGATCGGCTCCGCCGCCGGCGCCAGGACCAGCGCCTCCTGCAGCAGGCCCAGCGGATTGGTGGGCTCGAGGCGCCAATAGATGTACTGGCACAAACGCTCCCGCGAATCCGTCGCTTCGGTGACCAGTTGCGCGACCGTTCGCCCCAGGCGGTCGCCCGGTGCGGAGTAAGCGCGTCCACGCGTGAAGATCAACGCGCGCATCACACCCGCCAGAAATCTATTCGGGAAGTTACGCAGGAAGCCGTGCATCTGCTCCTGCGCGTGGTAGAGGAGATTGCGGCACGCCCATTCGACGATGGGCAGGTCCTGGCTCGGGCGCCCCTGGTTTTCGTGGTGTTTGAGGACCATCGAAGCGAGGTACATGCACGAGAGCACGTCGCCCAGTCGCGCGGAAAGATTTTCCTTCTTCTTGAGATACCCACCCAGTGTCAGCATCGCCACGTCGACCGCGAATGCGAACGATGCGCTGAAGCGGACGATGTGTTGGTAGTAGCGCGCCGTCGGGCCTTCGACCGGTACGGAGGTGAAGCGTGCGTGCGTGAGCGCCATGATGAGCGAGCGCACTGCGTTCGAAATCGTGAAGCCGATGTGGCCAAACAGGGCCTGATCGAAATCATCGACACCGCGCGCGCGGTCCGGATTGCGCGCGGCCGTCATCTCGCGCAGCACGAATGGGTGGCAGCGCACGGCCCCCTGGCCGAAGATGATGAGGCTTCGTGTCAGGAGGTTCGCGCCCTCGACGGTGATTGCGACGGGAACCGCTTCATATCCGCGCGCCAGATAGTTCCGGGGACCCAGGCAGATGCCCTTGCCGCCGTGAACGTCCATGGCGTCGTTGGCTACCTGACGGCCCATTTCGGTGACGTGATATTTCAGCATCGCCGAGGGCACGGAGGGCTTCTCGCCGCCGTCGATGGCGCCGGCCGTCACCGAGCGGGCCGCGTCCATCGTGTAGGTCAAGCCGACCATCCGCGCGATGACCGACTCGACACCCTCGAATCGGCCCACCGGCATGTTGAATTGGCGACGAATGCGGGCGTAGGCGCCCGTCGACCAGCACGCTGCCTTCGCGCCACCCGTGGCGTTGGAGGGCAGCGAGATGCAGCGGCCGACCGAGAGCTGCTCGACGAGCATGCGCCATCCGGCCCCCGCCATTTTCGCGCCGCCGATGATGACATCGAGCGGGACGAATACATCCTTGCCCTGGATCGGCCCGTTCTGGAATGGAACGTTGATCGGGAAGTGCCGCCGGCCGATGGTGAGGCCCGGCGTGTTGCGGGGAATCAAGGCGCACGTGATGCCGATGTCCGTCTTGTCTCCCAACAGCTTGTCGGGATCGAACAGGCGGAAGGCGAGACCGACGACCGTCGCGACGGGCGCCAGCGTGATGTAGCGCTTATTGAAGTTCAGCTTGAGGCCCGTGATCTCCCGTCCCTGCCACATCCCACGGCACACGATGCCCGTGTCAGGAATCGACGCCGCATCGGAGCCCGCGCGCGGGCTGGTGAGAGCGAAGCAGGGAATCTCCTCTCCGCGGGCGAGTCGTGGGAGGTAGTAGTCCTTCTGTTCCTGCGTGCCGTAGTGGTTCAGCAGCTCCGCCGGGCCCAGAGAGTTGGGAACGGCAACCGTGGAGGACGCCGTTGCGCTGCGGCTCGCGATCTTCGCCAAAACGCAGGAGTGCGCGTACGCCGAGAACTCGAGCCCGCCGTACTTCTTCGGGATGATCATCGCGAAGAAGCCCTTCGACTTCATGAACTCCCAGACGCGCGGGGGCAGGTCGCCCAGCTCGTGCGTGATGTGCCAGTCGTCGAGCATTCCGCACAAGTCTTCGCACGGACCGTCGATAAACGCCTGTTCCTCCGCCGAGAGTTTTGGTGGCTTGGCCGATAGCAGCTTCGACCACTTGGGCGCACCCGTGAACAGTTCGCCGTCCCACCAGACCGTGCCGGCCTCGAGCGCTTCCCTTTCGGTCTGCGACATCTTGGGCAGTAGCTTCAGGTAGGCCTTCATGAACGGCCGTGTGATCAACGCTTTTCTCAGCGGTCGCAGGTTCAGGCACCACAGCAGGCCCAGGAGGGCCCACAGAAAGCCCTTCCACACGCCAGCCGACGCGCCCTGCGCTCCCAGCAGCGTGTACGCAGCCAGGAGCACCGTGAAGGTGACCGTGAATGCCAACAAGGACAGTCGGCGGTAGGCGAGGAATAGGACCGCTGCGATGAAGAGCAGCGTGATGACCCCGCCGACCTGAGTGACGGCGTAGGCGACGGCTGCGACGAGCAGCAAGGTAATGATCGCGCCGAGCATGATCTCGCTCCTGACGTCGCCGCCAACCGGGGGCGCGGCGACATAGGCACTATATCAGGGCGGCGGCCTCGCACTTCGAGGTGCCCCGCGGCCCCCTGCAGTGGCTTCCTTGGAAGCTATGCCCGCTTCACGTTGGCGCGAAGAAAGTCGCGGAAGCTGTCTTCATCGATCGTACCCGAGGCAAGTTCGAGTACAGCTTGCGCCGCGTCTTGTTCACTCGCCGTGAAGCGGTACCCATTGAGTTCAAGGAAGAGAATGCCGACGACGAAACCGGTGCGTTTGTTGCCGTCCACAAAAGGATGGTTCTGCACGATGCCGGCGATGTACTTCGCCGCGAGGTCGATGATGTCGGCGCCGGAGTAATGGAAGTGATTCGGTGCGCGGGCAAGAGCTGAATTCAGCAGCGATTCGTCGCGCAGACCTTCCGCACCGCCATGCTCCGCCAGCTGTCGATCGTGGATCGCGGACGCAAGGTCGTCCTGGATCCAGATCGGCTCGCTCATTTGGCCAGCTCGCGCAAGGTGTTGCGGTAGCGCCCCATGATCTCCTCGGCTTTTTCCATTTTCTGGCGAAAGGCCGGATCCAGGGACGTGAGGCGGTAACTGTTGTTCGGTCCCTCGACCAGAAACAGCTCGTCTCCCTCACTGGCGCGCAGATGTCCGAGGACCTCCTTCGGCAGGACCACCCCAACCGAATTGCCGACTTTGCGAAGCTTTAGCGCGACCATGAATTACCTCTTGCGTGCCATGCGCCCAACGGGAGCCCCTCTGTCCAAGGGGCCTCCGATGAGGCGTGGTAACAATAGTAATAACGTACGGCCGAAATCAAGAGGGGTGCTGGCAGATTGCGAAGCGCCTCCCGAGGGCCGATAGCGCGGGGGCTGGACGCCCCCGCCGGCACAATCGCGTACTAGCCCAGCAGCGCCGCCACGCCGTCGCGCTCCTCGCGCAGTTCCTTGTCCGTGGCATCCATGCGCTGACGGCTGAAGTCGTCGATCGAAAGGCCCTGCACGATCTGATACTCGCCGTTCTTGATTGTCACCGGGTACGAATAGATCACGCCTTCCTTGATGCCGTAGCTGCCGTCCGAGGGCACGGCCATGCTGATCCAGTCACCATCAGCGGTGCCGTGCACCCAGGTGTGGACGTGATCGAGGGCCGCCGAAGCAGCCGACGCTGCTGACGAAGAACCACGCGCCTTGATGACGGCCGCGCCGCGTTGTTGCACGACCGGAATGAAAGTCTCCGCGATCCACTTCTGATCGACGAGCGACTTGGCCGCCTTGCCGTCCACCGTGGCGTGGCTGATGTCCGGATACTGCGTCGCCGAGTGATTGCCCCAGATCGTCATCTTTCTGATCTGGGTGACGTGCGAGCCCGTCTTCCCGGCGAGCTGCGACAGCGCGCGGTTATGGTCCAACCGCGTCATGGCCGTGAAATTGCGGGGATTCAGGTCTTTTGCGTTGGCCCTTGCGATCAGCGCGTTGGTGTTGGCCGGGTTACCCACAACCAACACCCTGACGTTGCGGTCGGCCGCTTCGTTCAGAGCCTTGCCCTGAGCGGAGAAAATCTGCGCGTTCGCCAGCAGCAGATCCTTGCGTTCCATTCCGGGTCCGCGGGGGCGCGCGCCGACGAGCATCGCGACGTTGCAGTCGCGAAAAGCGACCTTCGCATCGTCGGTGGCGACGATCTTGTGCAGCGTCGGAAAAGCGCAGTCGTTCAGTTCCATCACCACGCCGTTCAGGCCCGGCAGGGCCGGCGTGATTTCCAACAGGTGCAGGTTGACGGGTTGGTCCGGGCCGAGCATCGCCCCGGAGGCGACACGAAACGCGAGGGCATATCCGATCTGGCCGGCGGCACCGGTGATAGCGACGTTCAGGGCTGGCTTCATGGCGGGAGGGAGTCTCTGCAGCGTTAAAGGGGGCCGAAATTGTAGCCGCCTCATCGCGAGCATGCCGTCCCGCATCTGGCATGTGCTCCCGCCGCATCTCATTCGTACTGAAAGAAGTCGGCTCCCTGCGCCCCCGGGACGTCCTCGGAGGGCACGCCCTTGCGCCTGTCGTTAGGGCATACCGAAGACTGCGGCGGCGCTAGAGCCCCTCCCCGGGGTCCTTTCTTGGGCCTCGCGCGGTCCCTCCGGGACTTCCCGGGGCCCTGCAGGGGCCGCCCGACCCTGGAACGGGGGCGGTAGCTATTTTTGGTGATATGCCTTGACACTTATGTAGTGATGTAGTGATATATAACACCAAGGGCGGGGGCTGCATGGGGCAGCTCCCCCGGCCCCGAAAGTGAAGGAGAAGGTCAATGAGCGTCTCGAATGGTCTCATGAAGTCGTTACTCTGCGGCGTTGCAGCATTGGTGATCACCTCTAGCGTGAGCTACAGCATGGTGGTTTCCTCGAACAGCCTGCCCGTCGGGTTCAGTTCGGATGTCAGCCGGCCGGCGCTGGCGAAGATGCTGGTGACCCCGCTGCACGCGTGGTTCGGCCAGCCGGCCCCCGCTGTTTTGGTAGATTAGTCCGCTAACCTTGCAGCACAGCCCTCCATCGTGAACGGGGCCGGAGATTTGATGGATCCGCAGTGGGACGACAGCCTGCCGATTTACCGGCAGCTGCGGGACCGGGTGGTAGCGATGATTCTCGAAGGCGTCCTCAAAGAGGGCGACCCGCTACCCTCGGTCCGCAGTGTCGCGGCGGAATTCCGCCTGAATCCCCTGACCGTGCTGAAGGGCTACCAACAGCTCGTCGACGAGCGGCTCGTGGAGAAGCGACGCGGCCGCGGGATGTATGTTAGTGATGGCGCCCGCAGGGCGTTGATGACCGACGAGCGGCAGCGCTTCCTGCAGGATGAGTGGCCGAAGGTCTACGCTACGATTCAACGGCTCGGGTTGTCCGCATCGGAGCTTCTCAGCAGCGGCGCTCCCGCACCGACAACACCGTATCCGTCGACGCTCGGCCAGGCGCAAACCAGTAGCAACCCGACCGGCGCCGACCAGACCGGCAATAACGATGGTGGCGATGAAAATGACCACGGTCATTGAAGCCCGCGGGCTCTCCAAGTCCTACGGCGCCAAGCATGCGCTCGAGGACGTGAGCTTCAAGGTGGAGGCCGGCCGTATCGTCGGTCTCATCGGCGCCAATGGCGCGGGTAAAACGACCGCCATGAAAGCTCTGTTGGGTCTGAGCCCTTTCGAAGGTCAGCTCACCGTGCTGGGGCGCGATCCCCGGGCGGATAGAGACGAATTGATGCGGGACGTCTGCTTCATCGCCGACGTCGCCGTGATCCCCAAGTGGCTGCGCGTACGGCAGGCGGTCGATTTCGTCGCCGGCGTCCACCCGCGATTCGATCGGGCCAAGGCCCAGGGCTTCCTGGACAAGACCGACATCCGCCTGGGCAGCCGTGTCAAAGAGCTCTCGAAGGGCATGCTGACCCAGCTGCACCTGGCCCTCATTCTGGCGATCGATGCACGACTGCTGGTGCTCGATGAGCCCACTCTCGGGCTCGATCTGCTGTACCGCCGGCAGTTCTACGACACGCTGCTGAACGATTATTTCGATCAGGGGCGCACGATCATCCTGACGACCCACCAGGTCGAGGAGATCGAGAATCTGGTCACCGACGTGATCTTTCTCAATCACGGCCGGATCCTGCTCGACAGCTCCGTCGAGGAACTGGCCGAGCGGTTCGTGCAACTCACCGTGGGACCTGAGAGCGTCGCCAGGGGGCGTGAGCTCAAGCCCTTCTACGAGCGCGAGATTTTCGGTCGGGTGGTGATGCTCTTCGAGGGACGGTCCGCCGCTGAGCTGCGTTCGCTCGGTGAGGTGCGCAAGCCCTCCATCGCGGATCTGTTCGTCGCCAAGGTACAGGGGGCCGCGGCATGAACGAAATGATTGCCGACACCGGCCCGGCCGCGGTCGACACCAGCCCGCCGGCGACAATCCCGCCCTGGCGCACTCTCTTGATGCTCGTGAAGCGCGAATTCTGGGAGCACCGGCAGCTGTGGCTGGTACCCGTGGCGGTGGGCTCGCTGCTCGTGTTCGCCGGCATGTTCGCCCAATTCAACAGCGGCGGCGACTTCAAACTTCCCTTCGGTCCTCAGAAATGGAATTGGGACACGGCGCGGCAGGTCAGCGAGCGTGAGGCCATGGTCGCTTTCTCATCCTTGCGATTGGTGCTCGCGATGATCCCGTTGGGAATTACCGGGTCCATCGTCCTGTATTTCTATCTCCTGAATTCGCTGTTCGACGAGCGCAAGGACCGCAGCATCCTGTTCTGGAAGTCGTTGCCCGTCTCCGACGGCGCGACTGTGGCCTCCAAGCTCCTGGTGGGCGCAGTGATCGTGCCCCTGCTTTTCTATGCCGTCGCCGTCGTCACCGAGATCCTGTTCGCCGAGATCTGGAACTTGCGGGTGTCGTGGGGCCTGGCGAGCGGGGCCGCGTTTGCGTGGGATCCGATTGCCTGGTTCAAGCTGCAGGGATTCATGTTGTTCTCGGTCGTCGCGGCCATTCTGTGGTACGCCCCGGTGGCCGGCTATCTGGTTTTTATCTCCGCGTGGGCGCGCCGCCAGCCGTTTCTTTGGTCCATTCTGCCCCTGATCGCCCTGGGGTTCATCGAACAACGCTTTTTCGGTACCCACTACATTTCGGGCCTCGTCGGCTACCGGATGGCCGGCCTCTGGGCCTACGGTAACGATCCGAGCGGTTGGTCGGTCACGGATGCCGCAATAGTCAGCCCGGGACACCACATCCAGACCGTCGACTTCTCCAACGTGTTCGATCACCAGAGTCTGCTCGGCATGCTGACCCGTCCGGGTCTGCTGTTGGGCCTGATTGTGGCTGGCGGCTTTGCGTATGCCGCCACGCGGCTGCGCCGGTATCGGGACGACACCTGAGTTCATTGGCCAAACGCGCTCCCGTCAAAAAGCGTGGTTTTTGCCACCTGCTTCGGATACGCCACCTCCCGTAGAACACCCGCCGCAATAGAACGCGGTTATCATCCGTCTCGGTGGCAACAGGCATCTCACGCGAGAACGATAAATACCTGTGGTTCCTCGAGGCCCATCTTCACGGGCGCTGACCTGCGCGCCCCGTAGCGGACTGTAAGCATTTGGGCGCGCTTCTCGACGTACGACGTGATGAGGGCGGCCTCGACCTCGCCCTATCGGGCGAGTGGCGTGCGCTGGTGTTGCCGCAGATCGATGCCGAGTTGGCGCAGGTCGACTTGGCAGGCGTGCAGAGCGTGTCCGTGGCGACCGACCGTCTGCGGGTGTTGGATCTGTCGGGCGCCTGGCGACTGCGGCAGTTCCTGCGGCGCGTGGAAGCTGCCGGTGCCACGGTCAGTTTCCAGGGCGCACCACCGGATCAGTTGCGGTTGATCGATGCCACGCTGACCGAATCCCCGGCGCCGACAGCCGCCGGTGCCGAGCCGCCGCACAGTGCCGGAGAAGCCGCCATTCTTCCCCTGGCCCGCCTGGGCCGGGGCGTCGTCCGTTTCTTCAGCCGTCTGTTGCTGGGGGTCGGCTTCCTCGGCCGCGTGAGTGTAACGGCCGCACGGGCGTTGCTCAGCCCCCGCCGCTTCCGGCCAATCTCCGTGGCCCGCCATGTGTACGACACCGGCATCACCGCCATGCCGATCGTCTCGCTGATTGCCTTCCTGATCGCGGTGATCATTGCGTACATGAGCGCGCAGCAGCTGCGCAATTTTGGCGCCGAGATCTTCGTAGTCGATCTGGTGACCATCGGAGTGCTCCGGGAGCTGGGTGTGCTGCTGACGGCCATCATCGTGGCCGGGCGCTCCGGGAGCGCCTTCGCAGCTGAAATCGGCGCGATGAAATTGAACGAAGAGGTCGACGCTCTGGTGGCCACGGGTGTCGATCCGTTCGAGGTGTTGATCCTGCCCCGGGTTCTAGGGTTGGTGATTGCTCTGCCGTTGCTCACGATCATCGCCGACATCATCGGGCTCACCGGCGGCGCGCTGCTGTGTCGCTGGCTGCTGGACATGCCGTTGACGCAGTACGTGAATCGCGTAAACCTGGCGATAGCACCCACCACATTCTGGGTTGGAATCATCAAGGCGCCCGTCTTTGCGCTGGTCATCGCCGTGGCAGGTGCCTACCGCGGAATGCAGGTGCGAGGGTCGTCCAGGGAGCTCGGGCGCCTCACAACGATTGCCGTGGTGCAGTCGATCTTTCTGGTGATCTTGGCGGACGCGCTGTTCGCCGTCCTGTTCCTGGAAATCGACGTGTGAACTATCCCGTCCTGGAGGTGCGTGGCCTGGTCAACCGGTTCGGTACGCAAGTCGTGCACGACGGGCTGACCATGGAGGTTTACGAGGACGAGGTGTTCGGCATCGTCGGCGGCTCTGGCACGGGCAAGTCCGTGCTGTTGCGCAGCGTGCTCGGATTGCAGCGCCCCCAGGCAGGTCTCATCCGAATCGAGGGCAACGACATTACCCGAATGTCCCAGCAACAGCTCCACGCCGTAAAGGCGCGCTACGGGGTGACCTTCCAGGAGGGTGCGCTCTACTCTTCCCTGACTGTCATGCAGAACGTCCAGCTGCCCATGCTAGAGCACGTCGCCATGACCCAGGAGGAGCGGGATGGGCTGGCGATGCTCAAGATCCGACTGGTGGGGTTGAGTCCGGAGGCCGCTCAGAAGTTTCCGTCACAACTCTCAGGGGGCATGGTCAAGCGCGTGGCCCTGGCTCGTGCCCTTGCGCTCGACCCACGCCTGCTGTTTCTCGATGAGCCCACCTCGGGCCTCGATCCGATCAGTGCCGCGGAGTTCGACGAGTTGGTGCTGTACCTGCAGAAGCAACTCCGGCTGACGGTAGTCATGATCACTCACGATCTGGACACGATCTTCCGTACCTGCAATCGTGTCGGGGTGATCGTGGACCGACGAATGGAGGTCGATACGCTCGAGGGCATCGTGAAGAACCCGCATCCCTGGATCCAGGCGTACTTCCATGGGGAGCGGGCGAGGTCGCACCTCGCTGTGGCGGCCCCACAGGACGGCGATGCGTCGCGCGAGGAGCCACGCCATGGAGCGTAATGCCAACTCCGGGGCTGTCGGGGAGCTATACCATGGAGCGTGAAGCCAACTATGCAGCCGTAGGGGCCTTTGTCCTGCTCGTGGCACTCGTTGGCGCGCTGTTCGTATATTGGTATTCCGACAGCCGGGAACACAAGAGTTACCAACGCTACGAGATCTACTTCGACGGCAGCGTGAGCGGACTCGAGCGCGGCGCCGCCGTGCGTTTCCTCGGTGTTGACGTCGGCCGCGTCGTTGACATGCGGCTCGATCCACGCGACGCCGGTCGGGTCCAGGTGATCGCTGACATCGATTCATCCGCTCCGATCTCCACCCAGACGGTCGCGGAGCTGTCCCTGCAGGGCGTGACCGGGCTGTTGTATATCGACCTGTCGCGGGCCCACGAAGGCCGGCAGCTGCTGGCCATGGTGCCGAGCTTGAAGTACCCGGTGATCCGCTCCGCGCACTCGAGCTTCGACGTGTTCCTGTCGAGTCTGCCGGAGGTGGTCGCGGCAGCGGGGAATGTCGTGGACCGGGTGGGCCGGCTGCTCAATGACCGCAACCTCGAGGCGTTGAGTCGGTCCGTTGCCAATATCGACAAGGCCACCGCGGATCTTCCGGCGACCCTGCATCAGGTGAATCAGCTGGTTCTCGACCTGCGGGGAGCCGCCAAGGAGTTGACCGAGACCGCGAGCAGCACGCGTGGCGTCGTTCAGGCGGCGGGTCCGGAGATCGTCACTACCGTCCAGCACGCCCGAAAGGTTGCTGACAACCTCGCCGCGGCTACCGAGAGGTTGGACAAGATCATCGAGGACAACCGCCAGGACATTCGTTCCTTCACCCGGGAAGGGTTGCCCGATCTCGAGCGCTTCCTCCAGGAGGGGCGTGCGGCGGCCGAGGAAATTCGGGAGTTGTCGCGCAGCCTGCGCGACAACCCGTCACAGTTGATCTATCAACCTCCCGAGCGCGGCGTGGAGATACCCAGATGATGGCGCGTGTTCTTGGCTTCCTGACCTGCGCCGGCCTCGTGGTCACCGCCTCGGGCTGCACGGGGTTGTTTCACAGCACGGCGCGGCCCGAACAGGTCTACTTCCTACGCGCCAACGTCACGCCGGCTTCCGAATCCGGCCCCGGTGGTGCGCCTGCCGCGACGGGTGCTACCGGTGCCGCAAGCGCTTGGATTGCCGCCGCCGGTGCCGGCAGCGCCGGCATCCCTCAGGCGCGACCCGCCCTGACCGAATCGATCCGCATCGCACGCCCCACGCCGGCTCCCGGCCTCGACTCCACGCACATCGTGCTGTTGGAGTCCGACCGGCGCATGAGCTACTACATGGCCAGCCGCTGGCCCGCCCCGATACCGGAGATGGTGGAGGAGTTGGCCATGCAGACCCTGGCGGCCTCGGGCTCCTGGTCCTCCGTTCAAGGATCGGCAGGCCAATTCCCAACCGATTACATTCTCCAGATCCGCATCCGCGACTTCGAAGCGGACTACGGCCAGGCTGCGGGAACGGGCTCCAACGCCATCGCGCCGGAAGTTCATGTCGCGCTGGAATGCACAGTGGGCCGACGAAGCGGTCGGGACGTCATAGCGACCTTCCTGGTCGAAGGCTCGGCCAAGGCCGACTCCAACCGACTTGCGCAGGTCGTCGCCGCCTTCGAGCAGGCTACCAGCGTGGCACTCGCGTCCATGTCCACACGCACCGTCGACGCGGTGCGCGCGGGCCCCGCGCACTGACCCGGCCGCCGGTCGCCTCGGTTCCTCAGGGGCCCGCTAAAACGTCGACAGTCCTGTGTCTTCCATGAAGCGATAGAGCCAGTAGCGTGTCTGGGCTGGGTCGGAATAGGCGGCAAAGTCCGCGGTGTATTCGATTCCCAGGCCGGCCCGGTTCCCCCAAAGTGCCTCGAAGTAATCGAGCGCCTGTGTCCCGAGAGGCGATGCCCGGCCCACCTCGAGATCGAGGTTGGCTTCAAGGTTGTAGTCCTCGAGATTCCGCCGTGTGAGATTCGCTGAGCCCAGCGTCATCCACAGCCGTTGCGGCCCGTAGATCATCACCAACTTGGTGTGGAACTGCTCGCCGTGGGTCCGGTACCAGCGGACGTGGATCCCACCCTCGCTGGCGGACACGAGCTCACCAGCGACCGGGCGATTGGGGATTCCCGACTTCTCGTGCCCGAAGGCGTCTTGGTTGGGATCGAGAATGAGGCGGATGACCGCTCCTCGCCGGCTGGCCTCCACCAGACTCTCGATGACCGCACGATCGGCGATGTAGAACATCGCGATGTCGATGGAGTCGCCCTTGCCCGCGGCGTCGATGTGCTCCATGAGTGAGTCGAGTATGGCCCCTTCGGTCACGACCTTGACGCGCACGAAGCGCCCGGAGTTGAGGTCGGCGTCCGACGGGTTGGCATCGGCCGCAGTCGCCGCAGCCCCCGCCGCGCCGGGCACGGCGATCTCTCCCCGCCAACCCGAAAATCGCGCCACCGCCAACTCACTCTGCAGTAGTGGTATCAGCGCCGGCCCGACTACCTTCGCTGCAACGTTGGAATGTGCGCTGCTGGCGTCATGAGGATTGGCGGATGCGACGATGCCAACCAGTTGGTCGTGACCGTCGTCGGCGATCACGACTTTGCGATGGTTGGCTTTGAAATTGGCGAGCTTCGCCCAGGCGCCGAAACTCACACGCGAGTCGCTTTCATCCAGCGGGTTGGGTAGCCAGCCCTGCTTCGAACCCTGATGGTTCCACCAGCCGATCGCCAGTCGCCAGAACCCCGAGTACACGAGATTGGAGTCACGCAACGTGTCGAGATCCGTGACAGCCAGGTCGACTCCCGCCGCGCGCAGCAGGATGAAATCGCGCGATGGGATGCTGCCATAGACCTCGTTGATGGGGTCGGTAATGAACAGCACCTTCAAGTCAGGGTGCGTGCGACGCTGCTCGAGGAGTGCGTCGCGCAGCTCACCCGAGATGTTTCTCAGCGGCGCCGAGGGTCCCGCTCCTTGACCGCTCGGGTCGCTTGCGAGCCCCTGATTGTTGAACAGAAAATAGTCGAGCACGATGAAGCGTCGCGCCGAGCGCACGACCTGCAACACGGAGTCGAAGATCGCCTGGCTCACAACCGGACGGCCGTAGGCATCCGCGGCCGTGATATCGGCGATGAAACTCACGTTGGCCCCGGGCACGCTCACCCACGGCGAGGCAACGTGTGCTCCGTCAGGAAGGGGCTTGTTGGCCTGCCAATAGGCCATCGCGGTCCAAGCCAGCAGGAACGCGAGGAGGGCGAGACGACGCCAGGTGCGCAACCGGCGCACGAGCGGGGACGGCCCCTTGTCCTCGGGGGTCACAGGCTCCTAAGCCGACCGGCTGGCCAGCTCGTCTGCGTGGGGTATCAGGTGGCCGAAGGGTGCCGTGCCGGCCGCCTGGCGCATCAGAAGCGCGAGCAGCTCTTCCGAAGTGCAAGGCTCGCCGAACAGCTTGCCCTGTGCGTAGTGGCAGTTGTGCCGGCGCAGGAATTCGAGGTGGCGCAACGACTCGACTCCTTCCGCGACGACTTCCATTCCCAGGCTGCGCCCCATCTCGATGATGGTGCGGACGATCGTGGCGTCACCTGCGTCCTCGCTGACATCGCGCACGAACGACTGATCGATCTTCAGGGTGCCGATCGGGAACTGCTGCAGGGCCGACAACGAAGAGTAGCCGGTGCCGAAGTCGTCGATCGACAGGTGCAGGCCCATGGCATACAGCTCATCGAGCAGCCGAACCGTGCGCTTGGCATCAGCCATGAGGGTGGTTTCCGTGATCTCGAGCTCGAACGAGGCCGGCGAGACTCCGTTCTTACGGAAGACCGAACGGCAGCGCAGGATGAAACTGGCCTGGCGCAGTTGCTTGAGTGACAGATTCAGCGAGACGCGGCCGGGATCGCCACCTTCGGTCTGCATGTGCCGGTAATCCATGCACACGCGGTTCAGCACCCATTCGCCGATATCGAGGATGAGATTGGTCTCTTCCGCCAGCGGAATGAACTGTGACGGCGGAATGTCCCCGTGACCCGGTAGCCGCCAGCGCAGCAAGGCCTCCGCACCGATGATTCGTCCATTGCGAAGGTCGACCTTCGGCTGGTAGCGGATCACGAGCTCATCGCGCTCGAGCGCGCGGCGCAGCTTGCTCTTGAGCATCAGCCGCTCGACGGCGGCGGCATTCATCTCGGGTGAGTAGAACGCGAACGTGTTGCCGCCGTTCTGCTTCGAGTAGTACATCGCAGCGTCCGCGTTGCGGATCAAGTCGATGACGTTCTCAGCGTCGCGGGGGCAGAAGGCGATGCCGATGCTCGCCGTGAGGAAAACTTCGTGTTGGTTGAGTTGGAACGCGCGGCTGACTTCGGTCAGGATCGAGCGCGCCAGGTGAGCAATCGGCCCACGATTGTCGGCGTCGGCGGGCAGCCCATCCACGAACAGCGCGAACTCATCGCCGGCGAGCCTGCCGATGACGGTGTCCTTGGGCAGCGAGCGCGTCAGCCGCTCCGCGAGGACTTCCAGGACCCGGTCTCCCGAGCCGTGGCCGAAGGTGTCGTTGACCTCC
>FTEY01000620.1_pt1 | contig 15760 bp, 19 predicted proteins | sample 1640321 | NCBI WGS metagenome assembly FTEY01 (sample SAMEA3914816, study PRJEB12502) | metagenome | biome: forest; material: soil | place: USA | collected 2011-09-16 | depth 0.3 m
CTCAAGGATGTCGCCGATTGGATCGAGCCGTTTCTGCGGCAGTGGGAAGCCAGACTCGACAATCTGGATCGCCACCTGGAGACCATGAATCGAAAGGAGAATCCGCATGCCGCTGAACAGCCAGGCAGTCGCCGCCATCCACGTCGTAGTTGATAGAAACGCCTATTCAGGCTACGTCGTCACCTGCTTGGTGCTCATCCTCAATCTTCTGATCCTTTGGATCTTCAGTGGAGCCAGCCGTGCACGGGGCGGCGTGGCAATCAACTCTGAGGACGGCGCGCGCTACGGTGCCTCGGTGTCCGAATCGGAGCCACCGGCCGTGGCGCGAGTTCTGCGGGCGCATCGCAATGCGGAGGCCACCATCTACCCATTCCTGTTCCTAGGGCTGGTCTACGTTCTGGCGGGAGGTGGGGCTCGCACCGCAATTCCCCTCTTTTCGATCTTTGTTCTCGCCCGGATCGCACACTCGATCGTCTACCTCAAGGGTCTGCAGCCCTGGCGAACCGTCGCATTTGCCGCCTCTATACTTGCGATCGTTGCCCTGATGGCCGCGGTGCTACGCCTCTGGCTGACAGCAACCTGAGCCGCGCCCCACTTCGTGGGACGATCTAACGGACCGGCTTGGAGGCGGTGAAATAGGCGGTGCGGTCGACGTTCCGCATGAACGCGATGGACCTGTCGGCCCGAATACTGGTGCTCCATCAACCGATACAGGCCGATCAATGAGAAGGTCAAGGTGATGGGTTTCGTCGTTGAATCGGCGTTCTGGGCGGCGAACGCATCGACGACGTGCTGATGAATGAACATCGGATCATTGCGCGAGATTGTGTAATAGCGCAGCTGATCGTAGGCGTCCTGGTCCGAGGCTTTCATCGGTGCCTACCGCAGCGTATACCCGGCTCCACGGATGGTCTGAAAGAACGCCTCGCCCGATACAGCGCGGAGCTTGCTCCTCAGGCGGCTCATATAGACCTGCACGAGATTCGAGTCCAGGTTCTCGGTGGCGTCCCACGCACGATCCCACAGTTGGCGCCGTGAGAGGACAAGGCCGGGCTGCTGCATGAATACCTGAAGCACTCGATATTCGACATTGGTCAACTCTACGGCCTGCCCATGTAGCGTTACGGTGCGGGTGCGGACATTGAGTCTCAGTCCACGGTGCTCGAGCACCGCGGCCGGTTCGCGGAAAAGGCTGCGGCGGGAAAGCGCGATGATGCGCGCCACGAGGTCGTCAAGGTCGACAGGACTTGGTAGGAAGTCCACATGACCGGGTTTGCAAGCGTCTCTTGCGATACAACGCACGGAGAACGAACGATCGATGAGCCTACGCCGGAGCTCTAGAGCGAGTTCAGGCGCATCTGCCACCATCAAAACGTCCACGTTCCCCCCTTGACTGGCCGTGTGCCGGCTCAGGCCGCCGACGTGACCAGGTGAATCAGGAAAGCAACTCCAACCCCAATGGCAGCAGTCGCACTCACAAGCACTGCTGCGGCAGCGCAGTCCTTCACGATGCGGATTCGTGGATGGACGTCCGGGTGGAGGTGGTCAACCAAGTTCTCTACAGCAGTGTTGAACAACTCGGCAGCCATCACCGCACCGGAGGTCAGCAACACAAGGGCCCACCACACCGGCTCGGCGCGACCGACAATCAGCAGTGCGACGATACACAGCAGCGCGATCACCTGAATGCGGAAGTTTCCTTCGGTCATGAATGCAACGCGCAGCCCGCAGAGCGCAAATCCCACGCGACGGTGAAATGGCTGATTCTTGTGGCTGGACCATCGCGGCACTAGACCCTCGTCATGTCGGCGTATGCCGTCAGGTCGGGCGATTTGCGTCGCCCTTCCGGGACGTAGAGTCGCGCATCAGGCAGGCTGTCGACGGCGACGTATTTTCGATGGTCGTCAACGTCCATGCTTCCGTATATCCCGTCGGCCAGGGAGCGCAGAGCCGAGGGGATGTTGTCGGCATCCTGGGCGCCGCGAACGATGTAGCCGCGGAGAATCTCAATGAATCCCCGTAGGGCGATCGCGAACGTCACGCACAGCGAGACAACCAGTGCGGTCATCGCGGCGACGCACCGCGTGCGCAGGCTCCAGGCGTACCTCATCCAGTGTCGCCACGTGCCGCCACAGATGGGATCGATTCTAGCAGCTGTGGTGTTAGGGATTCGTAAAGGGGTGAGATTTTCGCCTGTGGAGTGGCCATCTAACGATTTTCTAACATGGATACGCCCCGGGCTGAACGACAACGAGGATGTCCGCGATTGTTCTTTGGCGTCCACGGCGTCCTACCCAGCGTGCAGTCTGCTGAGCGTTGATGAATGGCGAATTCCGGTTTCCGTCGATTCAGGTTGGTCTCGGTAGGATGCATCGGCGCTGCTATCCTTGTTCAGCACAGCACCCCTGCTCGCGCTGAGCACTTCGCTGCCGCGGACGTCGTGACAGACGCACGCCTCTACTTCACAGCGCCATTGCGATGGGATGGGAGCGACTGGCTCCATGCAGCAGAGGTCGCGGCGGCAGTTGTAGCTGCGCATGAAGCGGATAATTCCGTTCACAGGCATTTCGCGCCGGCCGGAACGAGCCTGGGCATCCAGGACAAGAACAGCACGAAGGACGCACTTCCGGCGGCTGCGATTGTCCTGGTGACGTGGGGATTCAGCGTGTTGACGGACGATCCGGCGGGCCACATCGAGGCATACACGATGTTGGAGGCCGCCGCGTTTTCCGCAGTCACGACGGAAGTGACGAAGTATGTCGCCGGCCGCCGGCGCCCGACCGAGACGGATCGGGTCGATGACTGGCGGCACGGAGGCAACGCGTTTCCATCGATGCACGCTACCGCGGCTTTCGCGATCGGGACGGTGCTTGCGGAGAGCGGCAACGATGACTATCGATGGTTCCGGCGGACCCTGGGCTACGGGATTGCGGCCTACACTGGGTATAAGCGGCTGCATGACAATCAGCATTGGCTTTCGGATACCGTTGCGGGGGCAGCCATCGGAATCAGTACGGCGCGTTTTACCTTGAATCGCCGGGAAGCGCGTGCGTCTGACCTGGAAGTCTCGGTCGGCCCGACGGGCGACGGTGGCGTGAGTCTACGGTTTTCGAAATGGCTAAATTGAGGTGGCTGGGCGCCCTGCCGTGACACCGGTGATATTGCTACGGCGCCAGAGGCGGCTCGCTTGTAGCCGGAAGTCCCATGTAGTGGCGGAAAAGCGCTACGGCGCGATTGATGATCGACTTCTCGTGGCCACTCGCCAGAAACGTTGCCGGGACCGCACGAGTGATTGAGTAGTACGACCAGACGCCCGGCGAGAGCTCATTGAGGAAATACAATGTGCGTACACTCTCAGGTCGATAAAGTGTAATTCCCCACCTTCTAACAGGACCAATATTGGTTGTGTCTACGACAATGTGGCCGGCCGGGCCCGACGTCAACTGCATACTGTAGTTGACGGTAGTGTCGGATCGAGAGTCTGCGACGCTATAGAAAAGAGAAGTGCCTGAGCCGAGATCCTCGCTCGAATAGTCTGGGCGTGGCTTCGGTGCGTTGGCAGCCTCTATGGCGTAGGCCGCGGAGACCAGGGGACGCCAAGCCTGGTCAGTCGTCGACCAATACCACGCGGCACGCAACTGAGAAATCGCCCCGAGTCGCCCGAGCATTGCTTTCTGATCGAATGAAGTCCGCACAACTGCGGCGACCGTGATCCACGTCGAGCGGGTTTGTAGCTCTCCGAAGCATTCGCTACCACTCAGCGCCTTCGCGCGATTCGCGTCACCAGTGGCCTGAACCTTGGGAGGAGCATTCAATGTCGGATAGTCCGGGCGGATATCGGCGTGCGCACAGGTAAATTCCGCTGAGACGGCGGGATTTTGCAGGAGCATCATCGCTCCAATCCAGGCGCCCATCCGAAGGGTGCGCCTTAGACGATGACGACCGGCGACGAACTGTTTTAGGACGTCATCTTGTGTCGGAGTCAACAGCAAGCCCTTCATCGCGAATCGCAGGGTCCAGGATGGCATCGCTGATATTGGGCTTCCTGTACCTAAATCGCTAGCGAGGGTTCTCAGTGGAATCCCGAGTTGGGGCTATGGGGATCGAACGAACGACTGGTGCCGATCCTGATGACCGCCGCGGCCACCGCGCTGGCGCAGCGATTCGTGCGGCACTCGGAGCCCGTTGCGGCAGCGCCAGAGCCCGACTTCGGGTAACTGCCAGCCGGGCAGTCCCAGGGATTGAAGTAGTTCGACTAATCCAGCAGGTGTTGCACTGATTGCGCGAATGCTGCGGCCGCGTCGCTTCGCGCGATCAGCGGCCCGAGCACCACCTGAACGCCAAGCAACAGCATGCCACCCCACACGTACACGCTGTGCGGCCGCCCGCGCGTGCGCCAGTCATAGGCCATCGCAACGACAACGAGTAGATCGCTCACAACCCCCGTCACGACCGTCGTCTGTATCGAAGGCGGCCCCGCCGGGCTTAGCGGCAGCACAACCAACCTCGCCACCGCCGCCTGAAGCAGCACCACCATCACGAGCACCATCAGCCTCTTGTGTACTTCCGGCTGGCTGACATTCGCGATCGCGGCTGCGAACAGCCCGCTCACCAGAGCAATGGTGATAAACGAGACGACACTGATGGGAAGCGCCGCCTCCACGACCTGAGCACCCAGAGCCTGCGCGGCCCGCATTGAATGAATGACGAGTCCAACGGTGCTGCAGATCATCACACTGAACCACGCAATGCCGGCCATTCCCCAGGCACGATGACGACGTGTGCGGCCTGAGGCTACGAGAGCGGTCTGCGCGAGATAGAGACAAGTCCAGCCAAAAAGAAGCAGGCCGTGGACATGGTAGATCGGTGCGCCCGTGAACGTGCCGGCGGCAACTCTTGACCAGTAGCTCGGCACGAACCCGGCGAACGCGATCAATGCGAAAACGCACGCCATCGCGAGATGAAAGGGAATCACCCGATACCTGGGAACGGCCGCAGCGAGCTCTGTCATGGTTGTCAGCATGACCCACGCCGCGCTACCGTGCATGAAAGAACCATGAAACGCCGCTATCAGCTCGACGATCTGATCATCGATACCGGAACGCGCAAGGTCATGCGTGGGGACATTGACCTTGAAGTGACCGGACTGTCGTTCGATCTGCTGTTAGCCTTGGGACAGGCGGCACCCGATCTGCTGTCGGCGGATCAGCTCAACGCGCGCGTATGGCCCGGGCAGATCGTGAGTGCGGAAACGATCGCCCAGCGCATCAAGATGGTTCGACAGTCGCTGGGGGACAACGCAGCCAAGCCGCGATATATAGCGGGATTGCGTGGGCATGGGTATCGCGCGCTGTCTCGCATGGTTCCGTTTGACGACGCAAGGCCGGCTGCCGGCGGCGATTCACGCGTGTACGAGTTATACGTTCAGGCGCGTGCCACCATCCACGGCACGAGTGCATCTAAAGACGACGCCCTGGGATTTCTCGACGAGGCGCTCGCGCTCGATCCCGAGTTCGCCCCGGCGCTGGCCTATCGCGCCCTGTTACAGGCCGGGTCAGTGCCTTTGACCGGTGCCCCACGGAGTCTGCTCATCGGCGCCGAGCAGGATGCCGCGCGCGCATTGACGCTCGACGCGAGCCTTGCAGACGCTCACGTTGCGCGTGCACTGATCTACGCGGATCGTCGACAGTGGCTTGAAGCTGAGGCCCACTTCGACGCCGCACGCGCGATCGATCCCGCGAATGCGTTCGTCAACAACCTGTACGCGCTGAGCGTGCTGCGTCCGGCCGGGCAGCTGGTGAGAGCGCGTGATCAGCTCACCGAAACCTATCGAGCGCTGCCAGCGGACGGCTTCACGCTGCACGAACTCACCCTCACCCACTCCCTTCTGGGTGAGGACGCCGAGATGTACCGGTACGCGCGCCTGACCGAGACGCTGAGCGGGCGTACCCGTCACCCGTGGGATGTCTCCTGGGCGTTTGCGCGTGCCGAAACGAGACGAGGCGCGTTCGCGCAAGCCCACACCTGGGCCCACCAGGCGCTTCCGCCCGTCCTGCATGCGCAGGGCGGTATCGAGGTGCTCAACGCGCTCTACGCGGCGATCGCGCAGCATTCGGAAGTACCGCGCGCCTGTCGCTCAATCGAGTCCTTTGCTCCTGCACTCGAGGGGGTGCAGGTCGATGGACGCACACGGGCGTTCTTCATTGCTTCCCTGGCGGCGCTCGGCTCGTTGGATGGTGCATACAGACTCATCGAGCGCTACCTGTTCGCTGCGGGGACTGAACACTGGAGCGTTGACCTGAGCGATCTATGGCTGCCCGAAATGGGGCTATTTCGCGCCGATCCGCGCTTCTCCGGGTTGATGGAACGGTTGGGACTGGCTGGGTACTGGCGTGCGCTTGGCCTGCACATTGCGCCGTGATGCGCCCGGAACGCTGGAATGGCGGATTCACGAGGTGTGACCGGCGTTGCGCAACTGCCCTGCCCCCTTTCGATATACGACATGGCTTTACGATATGCCCATTCCGTAGCCAACCGCAGACGTTCAGAGTCGACCACTTGCGATATCGCTATCGTGCGGGAGGCGGATCGCTTGTAGCAGGAAGTCTCATGTAGTGGCGATAAAGCGCCACCGCGCGGTTGATGAGGGACTTATCGTGTCCATTTGCGAGGAAGGTCGCCGGAACCACGCGAGTGATCGAATAATACGACCAGACGCCCGGCGAGAGCTCATTCAGGAAGTACAAAGTGCGGATGCTGTGCGGTCCGTAAAGTGTGATTCCCCACTTCTTGACCGGCTCGAGGTTGGTTGTGTCCAGGACGATGTGACCGGCAGATCCGGCGGTCAACTGCATGCTGTAGCGGATGGCAAGATCGGACCGCGAGTCGGTAACACTGTAATAAAGAGCAGTGCCGGTGTTGAGATCCGCACCCGAGTAATCGGCGCGAGCGTTGGATGACTCTATCGCGTAGGCAGAGGACACCAGGGGGCGCCAAGCTTGATCCGTCGTCGACCAGTACCACGCGGAACCCAACTGAGAAATGGCCCCGAATCGCGCGATCAGTGCCTTCTGATCAAATAAGGTCCGCACCACTGCGGCGACTGTGATCCACGTAGATCGGCTTTGCGGCTCTGCGAAGCAGTCGGCACCATTCGGCGTAATAGCGCGGCTCGGGTCATGAGTGACCTGAACCTTTGGAGGCGCATTCGGAAGCGGATAGTCGGGGCGGATATTGGCGTACGCACAAGTCAATTCCGCCGCGACGGCAGGCATATGAACGAATGCCGTCGCCGCAACCAAAGCGCTCACCCGAAGGGTCCGCCTTAGACGATGCCAAACCCTCATGGCTGACGACCGGCGACTGGTCACACCCTGACCTGAAACCGATTGCGGTATTCCTTCGGCGTCATCAGCGTTTGACTGCTGAACTGGCGCGTGAACGCGCTGGTGTCGCAGTAGCCCACCTGCTCCGCTATCTTCTCCACCGGCATGTCGCTGGTCTCCAGCAGGGATTTGGCTCGATCGATGCGCACCCGTTGGATGTACTCCTTGGGGCTCTCCCCTGTTGCGTCGCGGAAGCGGCGCGTCAGGGTGCGCTTGCTTGTTGGCACGCGCGCAACCAGGTCGTCTACGGAAATGCGTCGATGCAAATTGCCCCGAATCCAGTCGACGGCCTTGCGAATCAGCGGATCCTGGTTGAGAACGGCCTGACGTTTGTCGAACGGCACGCTCGAGGGCCGGCGGTTCTCGAGCAGCATGAACTTGGCGCACAGGCGTGCGACCTCCGCACTGACACGGCTCTCGATCACTGCCAACATCAGATCCAACCCGCAGAGTATGCCGCCGACGCTGACGATTCGGTTGCGGTCGATGAGGATGCTGTTCAAGTCGAGTTCCAGATCCGGGTATCGTTCGCGAAACAGCTGCGCGTACATCCAACTGGTCGTAACCGGCCTGCCGCGCATCAATCCAGCTTCGGCAAACAGGAAATTGCCATTGCAGCCGGTAGCCAGAATACAGCCGCGCTCATGTTGCTCCCGCAACCAGTCGCCCAGGAACGCGTACGCCGTGAGTTTCCCGACCAGCGTTTGCGGAGATACCACCCCAAAACCGGGAAAGAAAACCACAGACTGCGGCGGCACCGCCCTTACCGGACCATCCGTGGGCAGCCGGCGTCCGTTGGACGAAACGAAGCTGTCTCCCTCGGGTGAGAGTATCTCCGCAGTGATCTTCGCTTGATGCTCCGGGCCTAGATGGGTCCGAATGGCAGCACAAGCCTGCAGTATCTCCAGGGGCCCGAAAACGGCAGAAGCCACACTGCCATCGACGGCAACCACGACGAAATGCAGTCCTCCGGCGGTGTTGGCCGGATCGGCACGATTCATGGCGCTTCTGGCACTCAATGCTCTCTTCCTCTTGCCTCACAGTGGGCGCCGTCAACGCCAACTCTGGGACATATCGTGAAGGCGCGAACCGTCGTCGGGATCATAGTGGGCTTCTTCTCGTGGTGGGGAGTCTTCTTTCTTTCTCTCGCCCTGATGGGGCTCTTGTGGCCGGCTCTCGGCAAGGCGGGCAGGAGCATTCAGGAGTCGGGCGACTACTCCATTCTTACGACTGGCATGCTCGGGTTACTCCTCACTGGGTACGTGTACATCAACGGGATAGCGGGCTGGGTCACTGCGAAAATCACCGGGCGCAAGTCCGCCATCTGGTTTGCGGTCGCACCAATCCTTCTGTATGCGGTGTACGAGCACCTGTATATCCTGTGGCACATGCTTCCAGCCTGGTACAACCTGGGTGTGGTTGGGTTCATTTATCCGTTCGGCTTCCTGGGAGGCTCACTGGCGAGCAAAAATGGACGAACAGAGTGAGCGGCAGTTCATGCATCTGGCGCTGATCGAGGGCCGCAAGGCATTGCCAGGGTGCATTCCCAATCCACCGGTCGGTTGCGTGTTGGTAAGGCACGGGCTCGTTGTAGCCGCGGGGCACACAAATCCGCCCGGCGAGAAGCACGCGGAGGCCATGGCTCTGGCGCAATTGTCCGGTGCGCTCACGGATGTGACCGCGTTTGTGACGCTTGAGCCGTGTTCCTTCCATGGACGGACACCCTCTTGCGCGCAAGAACTCGTCTCACGCAAGGTCGCACGCGTCTACATCGCGATTCTCGACCCGGATCCACGAAACAATGGCGCGGGTGTGGAGATACTGAAGCGCGCCGGAATCGAAGTATCAATCGGCCTGCTCGACGATATGGCGCGACGGGATCTCGCTCCGTACCTCGCTCTCAAGGAGAACGTAGTACCCGGTTCTCCTTAACAGGTCGGGCCGTCGAGACCTCGTGGCAGTCGTCTGGTCACATGCCAAAACTGAACGACTCAGGGGCCATGTATCCTGCGCGGCGACCCGCAGTGATGAGTCGGCGGTAGAGCCGATTCACTTCGTGCGCGGTCCTAAGGCTACAAAAAGAGGCAGGTAATCATGCGCAGAAGAGATTTCATCAAGGCCGCGTCGCTGGGATCTGCGAGCCTTCTGTTCGCCTCTGCGTTTCAGGCAGCCGCGCAGACAGGCGCAGCGCCGGCGCGCCTCAAGATCACGGATATCCGCACCGTGAAGCTCAGAATGATCAAGGATCTGGGCACCCTGGACCAGATCTCGGCGAACCCGCCGCTGGTCTATCGCACCACCACCGGAGGTGGCAGCTTCACCGAGATCCACACCGACCAGGGGCTGATCGGCATCGGGCCCGGCGTCGATGACGGGACGCTCGCATTCGCCAAGAACCTGCTCATAGGCAAGGACCCGTTCGACATGAACGACCACGCCTTCCGGCTCTACAACCCGGGCCGCCGCGGCGGAGGCAGCGTCGAGATGGCGCTGTGGGATCTGATCGGCAAGGCGATGGGCCAACCGCTGTACAAGATCTGGGGCGGCGCCACCGCCGGCATTCAGACTCAGCCCGGCCTCAATCGCGTGATGCCATACGCCAGCCAGTGGACCATCGGCACGCCCGAGGACCGCGCCCATGAGGTTCAGCTCATCAAGGCCGAGGGCTGGAAGGCGATGAAGTTGAAACTCGGCCTGCAGACCGTCAGGCAGGATGTCGCGTTGATGGAGGCGGCGCGCAAGGCTGCGGGCAGCGATTTTCTGCTGATGTGCGATGGGAACAAGGCAGGCCCCTACGGTAACGCGTGGCCTCGCTATCCCTGGACGTTCGAGCGCGCGCTCGAGACGGCGCGGGGCCTGGCGCCGCTGAATCTCACCTGGCTCGAGGAACCGCTACCGCGCTTCGACTATGACCAACTCGCCGAGCTCAACAAGCTGCGGCTCGTACCGATCGCCGGCGGTGAGAACGATGTCGGAGTCAACGCATTCCTGACGATGCTGCAGAAGGGCTCGTTCGCCTACCTGCAGCCCGAAGTGTTGGCAATTGGCCCCACGATGCTGCGAACAGTGGGGACGCTGGCGGCCGCATATGACGTGCAAGTCGCACCGCATGGCGGATCCGGCGGCGTTTGCTGGATCGGCATCATGCACTTGATAGCCTCGATGCCCAATGCGCCGATGATGGAGCTCATCCACGAGCCACCGCACGGGCCGTACAGCGCGTTCATGGATATTTTCACTGACCCGCCCCTGATGAAGCAGGGTTACATCACGGTTCCGGACGGGCCGGGGCTCGGGGTGACCATCCGCCCGGACCTGATCGTCAACAGCTGACCTACCCGGTCTTGTCGCGCGGGCGAGCTGTCACGAGGGGCAGCACTTCGCTGAGGCTCGTCGAAATCGGCACTGTGTCGAGTACTGCCTCGGGTCTCTTCGACGCCAGGAGTACAGGTTGGATGCCTGCCTGCTCGGCGCCGGCGACATCCCATCGTGGGTCGTCTCCCGCAAAGAAAGCGTCTGCTGCCTGCACTCCAAGGCGCTTAGAGCTAGATCGAATGGCGCGCGGTGGGGCTTTCGAAATCCCACATCCACACAGAACACGGCAGCATCGACAGCCGCGAGCAGGTTGTGTCTTGCGAGCTCGGTGCGCCACGGCGCTGCAGGGCTGCCCCACCGCTGGGCGAGCGGCCGGACTACATAGTCAGCCCGCTCGACATTCAGTGCGAGGGCGCGCTCAAAGAGCTCGTTCTCATCAACGGGAATGACTGCGTGGAGAGCTTCCACACAGCCGTGCAGTGCCCGGCGCAGAATGGGTCCGAAATCGGGCGCCGCGTAATACGCGACAAGTGTGTTCCCGAGATCGAACAGGACCGCTTTCACGTACCGAAGTTTACTTGTTCGCTACCGAGCCGGTGGACCTCTACGACTTGTGCGCTACTTTCAGCTTACGGTGTTGGCTGCGGAGGCCGCCGGCGCGAGGCCCTCGCCCTTGCGCCGCAAGGTCTGACAGGTAATCCCACAGCGTCAGGCCGCCGGTAATTCCCAGGTTCACATTCATGTGCTCGGGACGGGCACCATGGTGAAAGTGGTGCATGTACGGCGCATAGAAGATGCGGTTCAGCGTCTTGCCGAACGAGACGCGCACGTGCGTATGCTCGAAAATCTCACCCACCAGGAAGATCGCCAACGCCAGCGTCACGTAGGAAGCCGTCACGACGGTGTAGTTCATCCCCAGGGTATAAATCAGCGTGCCGGCGATCAGCCCGCTGCCGACGCCCGTGTAGGTATTGCGGATGAACATGTCCACGGGATGAGTGCGGACGCCGAACGGATGCAGGATTTCGGCCGAATGGTGCCCTTTTGTGGAACTCCCAGAAGAACGGGACGACATGTCCCTGGTAATGCCACAGGAAGCGGCCGAAGTCGCGTGCCAGCAGAACGAGTGTGCCCCCTGCAGGGCGAGCGCCAGTGCGCCATCGGGAAACTGAATCGGCGAGTGACCGAACCGCTGCTGCAGCCAGTTCTGCACGATGCCGGGGCCGAGCGTCACACCCAACAGCCCAAAGAAGTTCAGGACCACCGAGAACGGCAGCCACAGCATGTCGAACCGGAATGAGGGGTGCCGGTAGAACGACCCGGGCAGCAGAAACTTCATTCCACGCCACAGCGAGAACCGCTCACCCTACGGATTACCGTCACTACTACCTTAGGGCGGAGGTCGGAGTCGATCAAGGCGGTGTGCGGCGCCGCGTGACGGACGACGCTGCTGCCGACGCCCGCGCCGGCGGAGCGCATTGCCCCGCGAGAGCGAGGCAAGCGCGCGTCGTGGCGGCGCCGCCGTCATCTTCATTCTGAGTGCATTTCCCTTTCAGAATGAATGATTTGCAAGCCTTCGACGGCCCGCCCAGGATGAAAAGCGGATGCCAGAACAACAAGCCTTCGTTGCGATCGTGGATGACGACCCGAGCGTGTGCGCGGCGACCTGCAGACTGCTGCGGGCCGCGGGCTTCAGGGCGGCGCCCTATTCCAGCGCCGAGTCCTTTCTCGGGGCTGCGGAGGCTCGAGCGGCGGACTGCCTGATCCTGGATCTACGCCTGCCAGGCATGAACGGACTCGAGCTGTACGCGGAGCTTCAGGCCCGGGGTACCGAAGCCCCTGCCATCCTCGTCACCGCCGATGTGGATCCGGACGGAAGTCTGCGGACCGCCGCCTCCGAGGCCGGAATTCAGGCGATTCTCAGCAAGCCCTTCGAAGCCGACGCACTGCTCGGGATGGTGCAGACCGCGCTCGCGCAGCGAGACCCTTAGACTGCGTTCGCACCCGCCGCCGCAGCCGTCACCGCTGCGCGGTCCCGGGAGACTTGCGAAGTCGGGCCCTAGTAGTATCCCTTGCCATGCCTGAACGCGCGCACAGCCATGACCCTGGTCACGATCATGACGGCCACGAGCACGGGTCCGGTCGAGGCCACGGCCACCACCATCATGACCACGACCACGGACCCAGTCATAACCACGGTCACAGTCACTCGCACGCCGGCGATGCCAGCGAGCGGCGCCTGATCATTGCGCTCAGCATTCTCGGTGCGTTTACGCTGGTCGAAGGGATCGGCGGGTATATCGCCAACTCGATTGCGCTGCTGGCCGAGGCCGCACACATGCTCGCCGATTCGGCCTCACTCGTCCTCGCGATCATTGCGCTGCGTGTTGGCCGACGCCCCGCGGACCACAGGCGCACATACGGCCATCGCCGATATCAGCCCCTCGCGGCGTTTGTGAACGGCCAACTCCTGTTGCTGCTCACACTCTGGGTTGTGTACGAGGCTTGTGCCCGGTTGATGAATCGCCCCGAGGTCAATGGCGGCTTGATGCTCGGCGTCGCCGTTATCGGTGCCGTGGCCAATTTGGCGGCATTCTTCGCCTTGTCAGGAGCTCAGTCGTTGAACGAGCGCGGTGCGAGAGCCCACGTTTTGAGCGATCTCCTGGGCTCGGCCGCCGCCACGGTCGCAGCCGTGTTGATCCTGATGATGGGCTGGAACATCGCCGACCCTGTCCTCTCTCTCTTTGTCTCGGCGCTTATCTTTCGCTCTGCGTGGGCGCTCACACGGGAGTCGGCGGACGTTCTGCTGGAAGGTGCGCCGGCGGGGTTCGATGTGAAGCGCGTCGAGGCGGAGCTGATGGGTCATGTTCCGGGGTTGATAGGAGTCCACCACGTGCACGTGTGGACGATGACAGGCGAGCGGCCGACTGTGACGCTTCACGCAAACCTGGCGCCCGATACCGCCCACCAGGAAGTCATTTCTGCGATCCACAGCCGACTAGCGGTGACGCTGCAATGCGAACACACGACCGTCCAGGTCGAGGACGAAGGCGAGTGCGAAGGGCGAGACTGCGGCCCGAGCCAAAAGCGATGAGGCGCCCTACGGCACGCCACCACGCGGCTAACCACGCGCAACCCCCTGCTGATCCGCACGCACCTACGGCAGCGCATCAACGCCCCGCTTGCGGCGCCGCTTCACCTTTTCCGTCCAGCCTGCGGCGTCATGTCCACCCTGCAGACCACTCGGTCCAACGCCATCGCGCTGCAGTAACTCCAACGCGGGGGTGCACTTCAAGGTCTCACGCGATACTGCGGAATGCCGCATTCTAGTGAGACACCACTCACAGACGCCTCCCCAGGAATCTATCTAACTTAACGGATCCTGGGAGACCAACCGCTGAACTGCACGCCGCTCAAGGGAATCTGTCGATGTGTATCCCCTCTCGCTCTCAGCCTGGGCGGCAAACGCCCCGCTTGCCCTCGAGCTCACGCCGGACCGCGTGGGCCACTGCGTCACTGGCTGCTCTATCATTAGCGGTTTCGGCAGGAACCGTGCGCGCCGCTTCCGACTCAGATGACGCCTCTACCGAGGATCTCAAGCATCTTTCACTCGAACAGCTCATGGATGTCCAGGTCACCTCGGTAGCGCGTCATCCCGAGAGTCTGTTGCAGGCCGCTGCAGCGATCCAGGTCATTACGCGCGACCAGATACGCCGTTCTGGCGCGACGACGCTGGCCGAGGCGCTGCGTCTGGCGGACAACCTGGAGGTCGCCCAGAAGAACTCTCACGACTGGGGCGTCTCCGCGCGCGGATTCAACACCCAGCTCGCCAACAAACTGCTGGTCATGATCGACGGGCGGACGGTGTACACGCCGCTCTACTCCGGTGTGTTCTGGGATGTCCAGGACTACCTCCTCGAGGATGTCGAGCGGATCGAGGTCATCAGCGGCCCCGGCGGCACACTTTGGGGCTCAAACGCGGTCAACGGCATCATCAACATCATCACGCGCAGCGCAGCTGATACTCATGGTGCTTACGTCGAGGCCGGCGGTGGACAGCGGGCCGAGGCGTTTGGCGGTGCTCGATTTGGCGGCTCGCTCGCTCCCGGGGTTGATTTCAGGGTCTATGCCAAGTACCTCGGCATGGGCGACGAAAAGTTGCCGAGCGGCGCGGACGCGGAAGACGGCTGGCACCAGGCACGCGGTGGGTTCCTCGTCGATGCCGCCGCATCAGACCGGGATAGCCTCAGTTTCCATGGGGACTACTACGGGGGACGTGAAGAACTGGTGCAGACCGCTCCGATTGCAAGCGGGAATATCAGTTCGGTGTCGGGCGGTAATCTGGTCGGGCGGTGGGCTCACACCTTTTCCGACACGTCCGATCTCAGTTTGCAGACGTACTACGATCATACGCACTTCACGCTACCGGTTGCACCAGCGATCCTGAACACTCTGGTGCTTGCGCCGGCGGGCACGTTGCGCGATGCCCTCGATACCTACGATGTGGATTTCCAACACCGTTTCGCGCTCGGCGAGCGCAATCAGGTGGTGTGGGGACTCGGATACCGTCACACGCACGATGTGGTGCAGAACTCCCCGGGAATCGCATTCCTGCCGCCGACACTCGACCAAAACCTGTTCAGCGCCTTCATCCAGGATGAGCTGCGTCTGGCTCCTGCCTGGTCTCTCATCGTCGGCTCCAAGATCGAGCACAACGATTACACCGGCTACGAATTCGAGCCGAACATCCGCCTGCAGTGGAAAGTCACGTCCAATCAGGCGTTGTGGTCGGCGATCTCCCGTGCGGCTCGCACCCCCTCGCGAATCGATCGCGATCTCTCCGAACCGGCCGCGGGGATCGTCGTCCTGAAGGGCGGCCCCAACTTTGGGTCCGAGTACGTCACCGCGTACGAAGTCGGTTACCGCGGCAACCTGAGCAGTCGCCTGACAGCGTCTCTTTCCACCTTCTACAACGACTACCGCGACGTACGCAGCACGAGTTTCACGCCGGCAACCATCATCCCTCTCTTCCTTGCCAACAACGTCGCAGGCTATACGTA
>FTEY01000622.1_pt1 | contig 15363 bp, 12 predicted proteins | sample 1640321 | NCBI WGS metagenome assembly FTEY01 (sample SAMEA3914816, study PRJEB12502) | metagenome | biome: forest; material: soil | place: USA | collected 2011-09-16 | depth 0.3 m
CCGCCTCGCGCAGACGGGCTCCGGCGGATGCGACAGTGCTCATGTTCCGATCCTCACGACGGTGCGTCCCACGACCGACCCGTCCAAGTATCCCTGAAATGCCGCAGGCAGCTCAGCAAAAGGCAGCACCCGCGTGGTAATCCGCTCGAGATGGGCGGGCCTGAGGTCAGAGCCGATGCGTGCCCAGATCTCGCTGCGCTGCGCTCGCGGCACCGCCGACGAATTGATGCCGAGAAGACTGACACCGCGCAGTATGAAAGGCATGACGGTCGTCTCGAGTTGAGGGCCGCCAGCCAGACCGATGCTTGCAATGTTGCCGAAGTACCCGACGGTACGCGTCAGCCACGCCAGCGTCGATCCGCCGACGTTGTCGATCGCGCCCGCGAATTCCACAGCTTCGAGCGGTCGCGTGCCAAACTGGATCGCACTGCGCAGTAACACCCGCGAGGCGCCCAGTGCACGCAGGTACTCGATCCGGGCTTCCTTTCCGGTCACGGCGATGACTTCATAGCCGCGGCTGGAAAGCATGTCGATCGCAATGCTACCGACTCCGCCGGTGGCGCCCGTCACGACAACAGGTCCCGCACCGGGCACCTGGCCGTTGCGCTCCATTCGGTGAATTGCCATCGCCGCCGTGAATCCCGCCGTGCCCAACGCCATCACCTGCTGCTCATCGAGTCCGTCGGGCAGGTGGAACACCCAATCTCCCGGCACCCGCGCATATTCAGCGTAACCGCCGTCGTGAGTCTCGGAGAGCGAATTTCCGGTCACGAGCACGCGATCGCCCGGCTTGAACCGGCCATCGGTCGAGGACTCGACGACTCCGGCCAGGTCGATGCCGCCGACCAGGGGATATCTGCGCAGGATCTTGCCTGCGCCGGTGGCCGCCAGCGCGTCCTTGTAGTTGATCCCGGAAAAGCGAACCCGGATGACGACTTCGCCCGCCGCGAGATCCTCGAGGTGGAGGGATTCGAAACGGCCTGCGATCTGCTTGCCGTCCTGATGGATGCGAAAGGCCAGGAAGGAGTTCATTTGCCTTTGCGACGCCGCTCGCCCCAGGCGATGAGGCCCTGCGTGTTGAGATCAAGGTCGTTCTTCAGGAGTGCCTCGACTTGCGCGTCCGTCTGCGAGACGCCGTGCTCGCGGGCGAGGCGCAGCCACAGGCGCAACATGTCGCCCCGGATCGCGGTGTAGGGATCGGCGGCGGGTGCCGCGGCCGACGGGGCGGCGTCGAGTCCCAGGCGCTGCTCAGTGAAGCGCACGAACTCGGCGATCTGGCTTTTCAGCGACGCCGCGAGCCGCGGCAGGCCGGTGACGCGGCTGTAATGCATCAGGTAAATCGACTCGGGAGAGTACGCCATCATCCGGTCGATGGAAGCGGTCAGTTGGTCGGGGTCGAACTGAGTCGGCGTGGTCGTCGGGGTAATCAACGCACCCCGATCCGTGTCGAACTCACGATACGAGATGCCGAAGGTGTCACCCGAAAAGATGCTCGCGTGCGCACGATCGACGACGGCATAGTGGTGTAGCGCGTGACCGGGCGTATGAATCAACTCCAACTCGCGCCCGCCGAGACGGACATGATCGCCATCCTGAGCCAACCTCACGCGTTCCGCGGGAATGGGAACCAGCTCTCCGTAGAGCTTGTCATAGCGCTCCTCGCCATAAACGGCTTTCGAGCCCGCAATCAACTTGTCGGGGTCGATCATGTGGGGCGCGCCCCGCGGGTGAACGACCGCCGTGGCCTTCGGCAACTCCCGCATGAGCAGCCCGGCGCCGCCCGCATGATCCAGGTGAACGTGCGTCAGGAACACGTAGTCGACTGCGCCCCGGTCGATTCCCAGGGCCGCGAGCGCCGCCAATAGATAGGGAACCGAGTAGTTCGTTCCCACGTCCACGAAGGCAGCCCGACCTGCGTCGTGGATGATGTGGGCCGCGGCGTGACCTGGGTACAGGTATTCGGTATCGACGGAGGTGACCCCGTGCGGATGTCGTTGCATTCTGATATTCATGGCGCCTCGCTTGTCGCTTCCATTCTACCAAGGCATGTCCCGAAACAGCGTCGGCCGGATCGCCGCGGCCCTGATCCCATTGGCAAAGCTATTGGCCACTGCGGTGGGCCTGACCCTGTGTGTCTCCCCGATCGCCCTGCAGGCCCAGCAGGTGCCCCTACCCTCGCGCGCGGAGCGGGGAAACCTGATTTTCGAGGGTATTCCGCCGCTGGACGCCGCCCTCGCGGCGCGGCTCGACCGCTATCAGCAGTCGCGGGGGGCCAGCTTCATGGACTGGCTCCCGGATGGCGGCATGCTGATCGCCACCCGTTTCGGTGACGCCGAACAGATACACCGTGTTGCGGGCCCGCTCGGGATGCGGGAGCAGCTCACCTACTCGGCGGACCCGATCTCGCTGGCGCGGGCGCCACACGAGGGAAAGGCCAACCGTTTCGTCTTCCTCAAGGATGAAGGGGGCGATGAGAACTCACAGCTCTATCTCTACGGTGGACCCAACAATATCCGGCCATTGACCACCGGAAAGTTCCTCCACGGGAATCCGGTGTGGTCGCACGACGGCAAGTACGTGGCCTTCTACGGCAACGACCGCGACGGGGTCAGCTACGACATCTACCTCAGCGAGGTGGATGCGGCCACGCCTCCGCGACTGGTGGTTGGGGGACGAGAGGAGACCTGGTACCCACTGGACTGGTCGCCGGATGACCGGAAGCTGCTGATATGGAAGTACGTTTCGCTCAACGAAAGCTACCTCTACGTTGCGGACATCTACACCGGCACACTGACTCCCGTCGATCCCAGCGGGCGCAAGGTAGGAATCTCGTCGGCGAAATTCGCGCCGGACGGACGCGGCGTCTATGTGGTCAGTGACGAAGACGGCGAGTTCGCCCAATTGCACTACGTCGATCCGATCACACACGACGTGCGGAAGCTGACCGAAAACATTCAATGGGACGTTGAGTCTTTCGATGTGAGCGCCGACGGGCGCTACCTTGCGTATGTCGTCAACGACGATGGGCGCAGCCGTCTCACGGTGGTGGATCAGCTGCAGAAACTGGAGCTCGCACCGCCGGGGCTTCCGGAAGGCCGGATCCTGAACATTCGGTTCGATCGCAACGGCAAGCGCCTGGCTTTAACCGCCGAAACAGCGCAGCAGCCGCGTGACGTATACGTCTACGACGTCACGCGAAACGCCCTCGACCGGTGGACCCGCAGCGAGATCGGCCCGCTCGACACATCAACATTCGTACCCGCGGAACTGGTGCGCTATCCAACCTGGGATCGTGTTGGCGGCAAGCAGCGCTTGTTGTCGGCATATGTCTATCGCCCGCGCGGAGCCGGCCCGGCACCGGTGCTTCTCGATATCCACGGCGGTCCGGAGTCGCAGTACCGGGCGGGCTGGGACCCCTTCATTCAGTTTGTCGTCAACGAGTTGGGTTATGCGGTCGTCGCGCCGAATGTTCGCGGCTCCTCGGGTTACGGGAAGACGTTCCTGAAGCTCGACAACGGCCTGCAGCGTGAAGATGCCGTCAGGGACATCGGCTCGCTGCTGGTCTGGATCGGACTTCAGCCGGCCTTCGATCGCGACCATGTCGTCGCCATGGGTGGCTCTTACGGCGGATATATGGCGCTCGCGTCGCTCGCCGCTTACGGAGATCGCTTGCGCGGCGGCATCGACGTCGTGGGTATCAGTAACTTCGTCAGCTTCCTGACCAACACTGCGCCCTATAGGCAGGATCTGCGGCGAGCCGAGTATGGCGATGAGCGTGATCCGAAAGTCAGGTCCTTCCTCAATCGGATTTCACCACTCAACAACGCATCGCAGATCCGCCGGCCGCTGTTGGTGGTCGCGGGCCTGAACGATCCGCGGGTTCCCCCTTCGGAATCACAGCAGATCGTGTGGCGTCTACGACAAAGCGGTGGGGAGGCCTGGTATCTCGCTGCAAAGGACGAGGGGCACGGGTTCCGGAAGAAGGCGAACCAGGACGCCTACCTGCAAACGGCAGCGCAGTTCCTGCAGAAGCTGGCGGGGAAGACGGCGGCGCCCGAAAGCGCCGCCAAATAGAATCCTATTTGTGCTCGGCTTCGGCCGTGAGACTCGAGAAGGGTCGCTTCTCGGTCTGCAGCGCCGGCGCCTGCTTGCTGAAGTATTCAGCAATCGCCTCGATGTCGGATTCCTTCAGGCTCGCGACAAAGCCACCCATGATCGGGTTCTTGCGGCCGCCCTTCTTGTACTCGTCGAGCGCCCGAGTCAGGTAGTCGGCGTGTTGGCCCGCGAGAGACGGATACATCGGGGCAATCGTGACGCCATCCTGGCCGTGGCATGTCACGCAGAGAGCAGCAGCCTGAGGCGGCGTGCCGACCGACTTGTGCTCCGAAACGAGCGGCTTGCCGGCGAAGTACGCCGCGATGTCGACGATGTCCTGATCGGACAGGGTCGTCGCCTGCGAGTGCATCGTGATGTGGGAGCGATCACCGCTCCGGTATCCCTGCAGCGCGGCAATCAGATACTCGGGATGCTGCCCCTCGAGCTTCGGCACGCTGTAGTTCGGATAGGCATTCTTGTATCCGTCGACGCCATGGCAGCCCAGGCACGTGTAAGACAGCTCCTTGCCGCGATGCAGATCACCCTGAGCGGGGCCAGCGGCGGCGGGCGCGGGCGCGGCCGCCGTGTCGGGGCTGGCCGTCTGAGCCGATGCGGAGTGGGCCGCGAGTGACGCGCACAAAACTGTCGCCAGAAGTCCGAAAGAACGCGCCCCGAATCGCCGCAAAACCATTGATGTCACTCCGAATGCCGCGCAAAACGGCTCCGAATGTTACGGACTTGGCGGGGGAATAGCCAGATTGAGAAGTACCGATGGTGCATCATGCACCGCGCATGATTGGACTCATTCAGCGCGTCAGCGAAGCGGCGGTGCGCGTCGACGGTGCAGTAGTCGGCCAGATTGGGCGCGGCCTGCTCGTCCTGGTGGGCGTGCGACGGGGCGATGACAAGGCGGCTGCGGACCGTCTTCTCGAAAGGGTGATGAGCTATCGCGTCTTCCCGGACGACGACGGCCGCATGAACCTTTCCGTCCGGGATGTCTCGGGGCAGCTACTGCTGGTCTCTCAGTTCACCCTGGCGGCGGACACGCATAAGGGGACGCGCGCGGGGTTCAGCACGGCCGCGGCGCCCGATGAGGCCCGTCAGCTGTTCGATTACCTCGTGACCAAGATCCGGACGACACCCGGGATAGCCGAGGGAGCGGTCGCCACAGGTGTCTTCGGGGCGGACATGAAAGTGTCGCTGATTAACGACGGTCCGGTGACGTTCTGGCTTGAAAGCTGACCCCGGCGCCGGCGTGGAGGGGGGCTCTCGGCCACGTCGGACTCCGCCGAAGCCTTGGCCAAAGAGGCCTGCGGGAGCTTGACGCTTCTTTGCCGTAGTGAAGTCCCGGGAACTAAGCAGACCGGCGCAAATCCTCGAACTTTCTCGGCCGCCAGACCTCATTTGCCCTATCATCCATACGATTATCAAGCTGCTAGCTGGAGTCGAGGCTTATGGGTATCGGGATGAAGGAGCTGATTCTGATTCTGCTCGTCGTGCTCGTAGTATTCGGGACCAAGAAGCTGCGCACGATCGGGTCGGACCTCGGAGGCGCGGTGAGAGGCTTCAAGAAGGCGATGAGCGATGAGGAGCACGGCGGCAGCTCGCCGGACGACGACGAGAAGCAGGCGCAACGACAGATTCGTGCAGACGGTAAGGACGCGGAGTTCCCTGAGAACGCCAAGCGCGAAACCGAGAAGACCGACCGCCCCGCCTGAGGGCTTGCAGGCTACCAGGCCATGCCGGCTGCGAGACCCAAAGCAGCCCGCGAGGCCATGCCGGCTGCCAGGCCATCCCCCTTAATCCTTCGTTAGATGATCCCGAGCCTGAGGCCCCACTGGATGTTTACGTCCGAGCTTCAGTAGGCTGGGGGTTTTCACCGGCGCAGTAGGGCGCCCAGAGCGCATGTTCGACGTTGGGTTTTCCGAGATCCTGGTTATCTTCGTCCTGGCGCTGATCGTGCTGGGACCCGAAAGGCTGCCCAAGGTCGCCGCGCAGGTCGGCAAGATCCTGGGGCGGGCCCGCGCCATGGCGCGACAGTTCCGCGAGCAGCTCGAAGAGGAGATCACCCTCGAGGAGCGCAAGAAAACCGAGGCGAAGGCGATCAAGCCGATCGAGATGCCGCCGCCAGCCCAGGATGCCACCTCGCAGCCCCCGGAAGTGCAGGCCGCGGCTGCGGGAGCCGCCGGCGAGAGCGGCATAGAGGGAGGGCCAGCGCACGCCGGTGGCCTGGACCAATCCGCACAGCCCGGGTACCAAGCGCCCGGCATGCCCCCCGCGCCGGGGGAAACCGGCCGCTCGCTGGACTCGACTCAAACCCCGGCGTTGCCGGATCAGCCCGCCCCGATCCAGCCTTCAACCACGCCTTGGGTCGCCGAGACCTCTCACGACATGGCCTCGCACGAGCCGGCTGTTGAGATGGAGTCGGGCCACGTCGATCTGACGCACGAAGCATGGCCCCATGCGGCACCTGTGCCGCCCCCGGAAGTGGCGGCGGTGTTCGGCGATCAGCTGAAGCCCGCTGAACCACCGCAGGCCGACCACCCGCGGCGAGCCGCAGATGCACCAACATCGCAGGCGCCGGCGCAGGGAGCGCACGGTGAGCCCGCGGCCGCGAAGACCGAGAGCCGCGACCCACCGCGCGCCAAGGACTCCTCCTCGTAATGAGCGAGCAGCCCGAGAAACCCGAGGAGAAGCTTGCCGAGGGTACGCTGATCTCACACCTGCTCGAGCTGCGGGACCGGCTCATTCGCATGTGCATCGCGGTCGGCATCGTCTTCCTGCCGTGCATGGGGTACTCGAAGGAGATCTTCTCCTTCGTCGCGATGCCGCTGATGAAGAAGCTCACGCACGGAAACCTGCAGGCGACGGACGTGATGTCGACTTTCATGACGCCGTTCAAGATGTCGTTCTTCGCTGCCGTGCTGATCGCCATGCCGTACGTGCTCTACCAGGTCTGGGCCTTCGTAGCGCCCGGTCTGTATCGCCAGGAGAAGCGCTTCGCAGTGCCGCTGCTGGTCTCCTCCGTGGTGCTGTTCTACGCCGGCATCGCCTTCGCCTACGAACTGGTCTTCCCGGTGCTGTTCCAGTTCTTCGCCTCCCAGACTCCGGCGGGCGTGTCCATGAATCCCGACATCCAGAAGTACCTGGATTTCGTCCTCAAGATGATCATCGCCTTCGGAATCGTTTTCGAGGTTCCGGTCGCGGTGGTGCTGTTGGTCAGCGTGGGCCTCGTGCGTATCGAGAAGCTCAAGTCCAGTCGCGGCTACGTGCTGATCGGCTGCTTCGTTGCCGCTACTTTCGTCACTCCGCCCGACGCGGTGTCCCAGAGCATCATGGCGGTTCCGATGTACCTCCTGTACGAGGGAGGCATCCTGATGGCCACGATTCTCATGCGTAACAAGGGCAAGCCCCAACCGGAGCAAGCCACCTAAGTGGATACAGTCGCCGCGGCCGTCCGCGAAAGGGCTGTTCCCGAGAGAATGATATTCGGGCAGCCTCGCGGGCTCGCGACGCTGTTCTTCACCGAGATGTGGGAGCGCTTCACCTACTACGGGATGCGCGGCATCCTGATTCTCTTCATGACGGACGCCGCCGCACACGGCGGTCTCGGAATGGATGACAAGAACGCCAGTACGGTCTACGGGCTGTACCTGTCCGGGACCTACCTGTTGTCGCTGGCCGGCGGCTGGATCGCCGACCGGCTGATCGGCGCACAGCGTGCGGTGATCAGCGGCGGGATACTGATCATGATCGGCAACGCGATGTTGGCGTCCACGAGCACTCAGATGTTCTTCCTCGGGCTGGTCGTCGTGGTCTGCGGCGTCGGCATGCTCAAGCCCAACATCAGCGCAATGGTCGCCCAGCTCTACCCCGAGGGCGGCACCCGGCGTGATGCCGGTTTCTCCATCTTCTACATGGGCATCAACATCGGCTCGTTCGTCGGCGCAGTGTCAGTGCCGTTCGTCGCGGCCTGGCTGGGCTGGCATTGGGGCTTTGCGCTGCCAGCGCTGGGAATGCTGTTGGGATTGGCGCAGTTCCTGGCTACCCGCCGCTACCTCGGCAGCGCAGGAATCGCACGAGCGCCGGATGCACCGCGCGGCTCGTGGACACCGATCTTACTTCTCGCAGCTGCAATCGCTGCGGCGGCAGCACTTGCGACCACCGGGCGGCTGCACATCGATCCTCTCCGGGTGTCAGCCATCGCTTCCTGGCTGATGGTGCTGTTGGCGCTGGCCTACTTCCTCTATCTGATCTTCTTCGCCGGCCTCGACCGTACCGAACGCGGTCGTGTCTATGTCCTGGCGGCTCTCGCCTCGGGCTGCGTGATGTTCTGGGCGGGATTCGAACAGGTGGGCGCCTCCTTCAACCTGTTTGCGGATCGTTATACGGACCGGCACATCCTGGGTTGGGAGATGCCGGCGGGCGTGTTGCAGGCCGTCTATCCCGCGCTGGTCATCGCCTTTGCACCGGTGTTCGCCGCCCTGTGGTTGCGCATGGGACGCCGGCACCAGGAGCTGTCGCCTCCGACGAAGTTCGCGGCCGGCCTGCTCCTGATGGGGCTCGGCTTCCTGATCATGTCGGTCGCAGCGCACTTCGTGATCGGCGGCACCAAGGTACTGCCCACGTGGCTGATCGCGACGGCGCTGCTGCTCACGTTCGGAGAGCTATGCCTGTCGCCGGTCGGACTGTCATGGATGACCAAGCTCGCCCCGACACGGTTCACCGGTCAGGTCATGGGCGTGTGGTTCCTGGCGATGGCCTTGGGGAACAACCTGGCGGGCCAGCTTTCCAGCGAGTACGACTCGAGTCATGTCGAGTCCCTTCCCGGTCTGTTCCTGAAGATATTCTGGTGGGGTGTGGTTGCAGGGGCGGTGATGCTGATCTGCACACCCCGGCTCAAGAGACTCATGGCAGGAGTTCAATAGCATGCGTAAATGGATTGCGTGGCTGGGTTGGATGACCTGGACAGCCTGGATGGCCGGGATTTGGCTGGCGCTGGCCGCAGGCTGCTCGTCGCAGCAGCCGCAAGGTGCGGCGACGACTGCCGCGCCAACCGAGACGGCCGATCAGTTCGTCACCCGGGTGAGCCGGTCTTTGGAGGAAGCCTACCGCGAAGGCCAGATCGCGGACTTCACCCAACAGACCTACATCAATTCCGACACGCAGTTCATGAACTCCAAGGCGACGGAACGCTATCTCGCGTTGGTGAACGACGCGGTGAAGCAGTCACGGCGCTTCGAGGGACAGCAACTGTCCCCGGCAACGGCGCGGGCACTGAAAATACTGAAGTTCGCTTCATCCTCGCCGGCCCCGGACGATCCGGCGCAGCGGGCGGAGCTCAGCACACTCGAGTCCAAGCTCAACGCTGAATACGGCCAGGGCAAGTACTGCCCCAAGGGCCCGGACTCCTGCCGCAATCTGGATCAACTCTCGGAAGTCCTGTCCAACAGCCGCAAGTACGACGAGCTGCTGGATGCCTGGAAAGGTTGGCACGATGTCGGCGCGAGCATGCGGACCGACTACGCTCGCTTCGTCGAGCTGTCCAACGAGGGTGCCCGCAATCTCGGTTTCAAGGACACCGGAGTTTTCTGGCGCTCCGACTACGACATGTCGCCCGAAGAGTTCGATAGTGAGATGGAGCGGCTATGGGGCGAGGTGAAGCCGCTCTACGACGGACTGCAGTGCTACGCGCGCACGAAGCTCGCGAAGAAGTATGGTGAAGACAAGGTCCCCGCGGGGAAGCCCATTCCAGCGCACCTGCTGGGAAACATGTGGGCGCAACAGTGGGGCAAGATCTACGAAGACATTCTGAAGCCTTACCCGCAGGCGGGCGTCGTCTCGGCCGACGCGGGACTGAAGAAGCAGAACTGGGACCCGGTTCGCCTGACGAAGTCGGCGGAGAGCTTCTATCGCTCGCTGGGATTTCCCGCGCTACCCCAGTCCTTTTGGGAGCGCTCGATGCTCGCCCGCCCTCGTGACCGCGACGTCGTCTGCCACGCCAGTGCGTGGGACATGGGCATTCCGGGTGATGTCAGGGTCAAGGCCTGTCTGCAGCCACCGGATGAGGACACTCTCTACACCATCTATCACGAGTTGGGCCACGTCTATTACTTCATCAGCTACGCGGACCAACCCTTCCAGTTCCGCGGTGGTGCGAACGACGGCTTCCACGAAGCGATCGGCGATACCGTCGATCTGTCCGTCACGCCGGCCTATCTGGCGCAATTGAAGCTGGTCGAGCCCGTCAAGCCGAGTCGCGAATCGATGCTGAACCAGCAGATGAAGATGGCCGCGGACCGGATCGCCTTCCTGCCGTTCGGCAGGTTGATCGATCTGTGGCGCTGGAAGGTGTTTTCAGGCGAGATCCCGCCGTCGCAATACAACACCGCGTGGTGGGAGCTGCGCCGCAAGTACCAGGGCATCGCCCCGGCGGTGGCCCGCACGGAGAGCGATTTCGACCCGGGTGCGAAATACCACATTCCGGCGAACACCTCCTACGCGCGCTACTTCCTGGCCTACATCCTGCAGTTCCAGTTCCACAGGGCCCTGTGTCAGGCCGCGGGGTTCAAGGGACCGCTCAACGAGTGCTCCATTTACGGCAACACGGAAGCGGGCAGGAAGTTCGCGCAGATGTTGAGCCGCGGGGAGAGTCAGCCCTGGCAGGACACGCTGCAGGAGTTGACCGGGGAGCGCAAACTGGATGCGACGGCGCTGGTGGAGTACTTCGCGCCCCTGAAGGCCTGGTTGGACGAACAGAACAAGAATCAGCAGTGCGGGTGGTAACTCACGCGGGTTCAGCGACCGACGCACTCGCGAGCAGCGCGCGAATCTCCGGAAGGCAGGAACCGCAGTTGGTGCCTGCTTTGAGGCGCTCGCCGATCTGTTTGGCGGTGGTGCAGCTGTGCTGGGCCATTGCCGTTTGAATCGACCCGCGGCGAACACCGAAGCATGAGCACACCAGCGGGCCCAGATCAGGTGTCGCCTGCAGCGGCCGGCCGGCGAGCAACGCGATGCGCTCGGCCGGGGCAAGCTGCGGTTTGGCGAACAGGCTGGCAATCCAGTCCCGCGCGGGCAGGTCCGGGTGGGGCGACACGTAGACGCAGCCTTCGAGACGCTCGTCGACGATGTACGCGGCGCGATAAATGCCGGATGACTCATCCTCGTACTCGAGCAGATCCGCATTCTCTCCCACGGCGGCGAACGACTCACGAGCCCATTTGGCCCAGTCGGTAGAGCGCCGGCGCCCAGCCATCTCGTGGCGAACGCAGTTGCCCCCAGGCACGAAGGTCCACCAGGTACTGTCGGGAGTCTTCTGCTGTTGCCGCGTCACTACGACTCCGTACCACTCCACGGGGAACGGCTCGACTCTGGCGGGCGTGTGTTTGAATTCCGGCTCACCGGAGACCGGATCGACGACGGGATTGACCAACGAGCCGGCCCTGGCCTCGGACGCGAACGTGCCACTCCAGTGGATCGGAACGAACACACCGCCCCGAGCGATCTCGCCGCTGGTGCGCAGTCGCGCGACCAACGTGCCCCAATTCGTGGTGACACGGATCAACTGTCCCGCTTTGACGCCCATCAACAGGGCATCCTGCGCGTGCAGGTCGACGAACGGCTCAGGCACGTGTTCGACCAACCTGGGCGACCGGGCAGTGCGTGTCATCGTGTGCCACTGATCGCGAATTCGGCCGGTGTTGAGGACGAACGGGAACTGCGTGCTCGTCGCGTTGGCCGGCGACTTGGGGGTCGTGGGGACAAAACGCGCACTGTGGCCGGCGTTCCAGAAGCGTCGATCGACGAACAGGCGGGGAGTGCCCGGGTCGCCCCGGCTCCTGACAGGCCATTGCACCGGCTCGAGTCCGTCGTATTCGGCCCTTGTCAGGTCGGTGAGGCCGCCGATATCGAAGCAGCGGGCACCATCGTTTCGCAGCGCCGACAGTCTTGCATGCTCGGCAAATATGTCGGCCTCGGAGGCGTAATCGAAAGCTGCGACGAACCCCAATCGCTTTGCCACTTCACACACGATCCACCAATCGGGGCGCGACTGGCCCGCAAGCGGCAGGAAGGGCCGCTGTCTCGAGATGCGGCGTTCGGAGTTGGTGACGGTACCGCTCTTCTCGCCCCAGCTCGCGGCCGGCAGCAGCACGTGGGCCATCGCCGTCGTGTCGGTCCGCGCGATGCAATCGGACACCACGACCAGCTCGCAGCGTTCCAGGGCTGCGCGCACCCGATCCGCATCCGGCAGACTCACCAGAGGGTTGGTGGCCATGATCCAGACGGCCTTCACCTTCCCGGAATGGATAGCTTCGAAGAGCTCGACGGCCTTGAGCCCGGGCCGGCTGGCAATGACCGGGCTCTCCCAGAATCCCTGCACCAGGGCGCGATCGCCCGGGGAGTCCAGATTCATGTGGGCGGCCAGCATGTTGGACATGCCACCGACTTCGCGGCCGCCCATGGCGTTGGGCTGACCGGTCAGGGAAAACGGCCCCATGCCGGGTCGCCCGATGCGCCCCGTGAGCAGATGACAGTTGATCAGGCTGTTGACCTTGTCGGTCCCCGCGCTCGACTGGTTGACGCCTTGCGAAAAGGCGGTCACGACCCGCTCGGTGCGGGCGAAGAGCTCGTAGAAGTCGCTGACGCTCTCTTCGTCCACTCCACAGATCCGAGCGACGGTGCGCACGTCGCGACAGGAGTCGAGCGCGATCGCCAGGGCCTCCCACGCCCCCGTGGTGTTGTCGGCGACGAACTTCGCGTCGATCGCGCCACTGGTGTGCAGATAGGCCAGCAGTCCGTTGAAGAGCGCGACGTCGGTGCCCGCCCGGATCGGCAGGTGCAGGTCGGCCGCTTCACAGGTGGAGGTCCGGCGCGGGTCGATGACGACCAGCTTCATGCCCGGCCGCCGCTCCCGGGCTTGCAGCATGCGCTGATACAGGACGGGATGGCACCAGGCGGTGTTGGAGCCGACCAGGACGATGAGGTCCGCCAGCTCGAGGTCCTCGTAGCAGCCGGGCACGAGGTCACCGCCGAACGCCCGCTTGTGCCCGGCAACGGCCGAGGACATGCACAGACGCGAGTTCGTATCGATGTTGGCGGAGCCGATGAAACCCTTCATCAGCTTGTTGGCGACGTAGTAGTCCTCGGTCAGCAGCTGCCCGGACACGTAGAGGGCCACGGAGTCGGGACCGTGCTCGCGAATGATGCGCTGGAAGCCGCTCGCGACCTCACTCAGCGCTGCGTCCCACGTAACCTGCTCGCTGTGGATGTACGGATGGAGAAGGCGCCCTTCGGGGCCCACAGTGTCCGCCAAGGCAGCGCCCTTGGAGCACAGGCGCCCGAAGTTGGCTGGGTGACGCGGGTCGCCGCGTACCTCGACGTGCCCTGACTGCACCCGTGCCAGTACGCCACACCCGACGCCGCAGTACGGGCAGGTGGTGCGGACCTGGACGGGGCCCTCCTCGGCAAGGTCGTGGGGGCCGGAGTCAGGCGCGCGTGCGACATTCATGTCGTCGTAGCGGCCTCGCAGCCTGCCAAGGCCTCGCAGCCTGCCAGGGCTGCCTGCCCGAACAACAGCTTGTCGCGAACCGCAGAAACGTCCTTGCCCTGCGTCATCAACTCGAAGTACCACGGGCCGTCGGCGACGTCTCCGTAGAGCACGGCGCCTCGCAGCTTGTTGTCTCGGAGAACCAAGCGCTTGTAGACGCCGCGACGCTGGTCCTTCAGGACGAGCGCCTCTGTGTTGGCATCGCCGGCAAAGTCACCGGCCGAATAGAGGTCGATGCCCGTGACCTTGAGCTGCGTCGCCGTTGGAGACTGCCGGTAGCGGGAAACGCCAACTTCTGCCAAGTGCGTCGCGCAGACCCGAGCCTGCTCCCACAAGGGCGCGACGAGGCCGAAGGTGCTCTTACGGTGCTGCACGCACTCCCCCACTGCGTAGATGCTGGGATCGTACGTTTGCAGCGTGTCGTCGACGAGGACACCCCGTTCGCACCGCAGGCCCGCCAAAGCTGCGACCTCGGTATTCGGTTTGACGCCAATGGCCATCACGACCAGGTCCGCCTCGAGCTCGCTACCATCATCGAAGCTCACGCCGCTGACCCGTTCGGAGCCGAGAATGGCGGCGGTCCTGGCCGGCATCTTGAAGTTCAGTCCCCGCGCTTCGAGTGAGCTTCGCAGCAGCGCAGCCGCCGAGGCATCCAGCTGGCGCTCCATCAGCGTACCGAGCAGGTGCACGACGGTGACGCTCATGCCGCGACGGACCAGGGCGTTCGCCGCCTCCAGGCCCAACAGACCGCCGCCAACGACGACAGCACTCTTGTACTGCCTGGCGGCTGCCAACATGGCATCGACGTCGGCGAGATCGCGGAAAGTCACGACACCCGGGAGGCTGACGCCGGGGATCGGCAGCATGATCGGACGCGATCCGGTCGCCAGGAGCAGCCGATCGTACGGTGCTTCGACCCCGCTCCTCGAGCGCACGATCCGCTTGCGGCGGTCGATCGCGACGACTGCGTCACCGGCGTGCAGGCTGACGTGCCGTTCCTTGTACCACTCGATAGGGTGAGTGACGATCTCCTCGTACCGCTTCTCGCCGGCGAGCAGCGGAGAGAGGAGGATCCGGTTGTAGTTGCCGTGAGGCTCGGCACCGAACACTTCGATGTCATACGCGTGTGGCGCCAGTTCCAACAGCTCCTCGACCGTGCGCATGCCAGCCATTCCGTTGCCGACCACGACCAGGCGCCGACGCCGTGGGCTCGTGACCTGCTGTGGCTCGGCGTTCACCCAGATCCTGCCGTCCAGCACACGGGCGGGATAGACGTTGACCGAGTATGCAGGGTCCTCGATGCAGCGCCCTGTCGTGAGGCTGAAGTGGTGCTTGTAGATCGGTGAGGCCACCACTCGCTCGGACTTGATGTCGCCGATCAAACCACGGGCCAGCACATTGGCCTCACTGGCCGGATCGAAGTTGTCGAGCGCGTAGACGCCCTCGTCGACCCGGAAGACCGCCACCTGGCGCCCACCTACCAATGCGCAAGCGCCCGAGTTCGCCAGCAAATCCTCGAAATTACAGACCGACGTCCAGCCGTACCCGTTTGTCATGCTCAGGCCCTCACTCGCTCGCGGCGCTCAACACGGGTGGCGGGTCGGATCTGACCGCGCTCCTGTACGAACACCACGTTACCGTCCGTTTGATCACTGTTGATGAAGTGGCGGAAGCGCCTCAGAGTCGCCGGATCCTCGACCGCCTTCTTCCACTCGCACTCG
>FTEY01000559.1_pt1 | contig 15154 bp, 12 predicted proteins | sample 1640321 | NCBI WGS metagenome assembly FTEY01 (sample SAMEA3914816, study PRJEB12502) | metagenome | biome: forest; material: soil | place: USA | collected 2011-09-16 | depth 0.3 m
ATCCTGGGAGTTCGCGGTCGCGACGAGATGATCCACCGCGACAACCTTGTCGTGACGCGATTCCGTGTTAGCGCAGCACCCGAGCCGTCGGCCGTCGGGGCTTCGGAGTCCCACCAATGAATGCACATGTCGAAAGCCAACTCGGCGATTTGATGGAAGGACTCGGCAAGGCCGCGGCTCACGCCGCCGCCATTCTGGCTCTGGCCGGCACCGCCAAGAAGAACGCGGCGCTGCAGGCTGCCGCAAATTCCATCAGGGCGCGGCGCGCGCAGATCCTGGCCGCCAACGAGCGCGACATGGCGGCGGCGCGGGCCGCCAAGCTGTCTGGCGCACTACTGGACCGGTTGCTGCTCGATGATCGGCGCGTCGAGGCGATGGCTCGGAGCGTCGAGGAGATTGTTGGGTTGGCGGATCCTGTGGGGGCGGTGGCTGCCGAGTGGGATCGACCCAATGGCCTGCACATCCAACGCGTCCGAGTGCCCCTGGGCGTCATCGGGATCATCTACGAGAGTCGTCCCAACGTGACGGCGGATGCCGGGACGTTGTGCCTGAAGTCGGGAAATGCGGTCATTCTGCGTGGCGGCTCCGAAAGCCGGCATTCCAACGCGGCGATTCATGCTTGTCTGGTCGAGGGGCTGCGCAGCGTGGGCTTGCCCGCCGAATGCATACAACTCGTGCCGGTCGTCGATCGCGCCGCGGTTGGCTACATGCTGGCTGGTATGACTGACTACATCGATGTGATCGTGCCGCGCGGCGGCAAGAGCTTGGTTCAGCGCGTTCAGCAGGAAGCGCGGGTGCCCGTAATAGGTCACCTCGAGGGGAACTGCCACGTGTATGTCGACCGCGACGCTGATGTACGAATGGCTAGTGCGATCGCTTTAAATGCGAAACTGCGCCGAACGGGTGTCTGTGGTGCGGCAGAAACGCTGCTGGTCGACCGCGCCTGTGCCGACACGCATCTCGCCCCGATCGTTCAAGACCTGTTGAATGCCGGCTGCGAGGTTCGCGGCGACGCGACGGTGCAAAAGGCTGACCCGCGCGTCAAGCCGGCGACGGAAGAGGACTGGTACACGGAGTATCTGGACTCCATCATCGCGGCGCGCGTGGTTGATGGTGTCGACGGGGCCATTGCTCACATCGCCAAGTACGGTTCGGCGCACACGGAGTCGATCGTCACCAACAACGATGCGACAGCCGAGCGGTTCCTGCAGCATGTCGACAGCGCGATCGTTCTACACAACGCATCGACGCAGTTCGCGGACGGCGGCGAGTTCGGGATGGGCGCCGAGATCGGGATCTCCACGGACCGGTTCCACGCACGCGGCCCCGTCGGGGCAGAGCAGCTGACGAGCTACAAGTACGTGGTGAGAGGGAAGGGCCAGGTTAGGCCTGGCTAGGCCCCCGCCGCGCGGAACAGGCCCTGAACTCCGCCCCGCAGCGAGTACACGTTACCCACACCTCGTGACCGCAGCTCTTCTGTGGCCGCCAGGCTTCTTCGGCCACTGGCACAGATCAGCACGGTCTTGCGCGTCGGTGTGAACGTCTTTCCGTGCAGCAGCTCAGCCATCGGAACATGCCGTATGTTTCGCGACGGGGCTGGCGTGTCGACCAGTTCGTGTGCCTCCCGGATGTCCACCAGATCGAATCCCGCGTTAGACGCTTCGTCCAGCGTCTCGAACTCCAACTCTGGCGCGTCGTTCGCTACCTGCGTCTGAGCGGCGGCACGCTTGGCGTGGTCCGGGCAGTCGCTAGATCGACGAGTGCGCACACGCGATATCGACATTGTGAGCAGGTCCAGCACCAGCATCTCGTCGCCCAGCTGGCCCGGCAGGTTCAGGAGAATTTTCAACGCTTCCAACGCTTGCAGCGTACCGAAAACGCCCGGCACGGGTCCAAGGACGCCGGCCTCGGAGCAGTTGCCGACGACCCCGTCGCGCGTCGCTTCCGGCCAAACACAGCGAAGGCACGAGCTTCCGCGCTCGGGGCGAACTACTTGGACCTGCCCCTCGTATTGGTAGACGCTGGAAAAAATCACCGGCTTGCCGAGGCGCACGCAGACGTCGTTCAGCATGAATTTCGTCGAGAAGTTGTCGGTGCAGTCGATGATCAGGTCGTACTGCGCGACCAAGTCGTCAGCGTTCTCTGCGTTGAGTCGCAGCGTGTGCGCTCTGGCTTCAACATCAGGATTGAGCCCGCGCGACCGGACCACGGCTAACTCAGACTTGAGTTGGCCTACGTCCGCTAGCGCGTACATCGTCTGGCGATGGAGATTGGAAGGCTCGAGACGGTCGCTGTCCACGAGACCCAGCCGACCGATGCCCGCACCTGCCAGGTAACTGATAACCGGTACCCCGAGGCCGCCACACCCGATGACCAGGATTCTGCTGGCACGGAGCTTCGCTTGGCCCGCGGCGCCCACTTCCTTCAGCGCCATCTGCCGTGAGTAGTCGGGAATCAGCTTTGGCGCGTGGGCCTGGCCCGCGTGCTGGTGGTTCGCGTGATCATGACCGTGGTCGTGGTCCGCGCCGTGATGGTGCTCGTGCGTAAGGTTCGCGTGGTCGTGCGTGTGCTCCGACGGCGCGGCGCAGCGCTCGCAGTTCACCCACCCAGAGTCACCGTTCTCGTAGTGCTCCTTCTTCCAAATCGGCACCCGATGCTTCACTTCATCGATGATGTACCGACACGCGCGAAATGCTTCGTCGCGGTGGCGGGCGCTGACGCCCACCCACACAGCCATGTCTCCAATTGCGAGATCACCAACACGATGGACGCACGCGGCGTGTTCAACACCATATTTCGCGATAGCCTCGGCCATGATCCGTTCGCCTTCCTTGATGGCGAGGGCCTCGAAGGCTTCGTACTCGAGATGCCGAACTTTGTGCCCTTCGTTGTGATTCCTGACCAGACCTTCGAATGCGCAGTAGCCGCCGCAGGTGGGGTCGGCCACCTCGTCGCGAAGTGTCGGAACGTCGATGGGTTCGTGGCTGAAACGGAAAGTGATCACAACTGCCTCAACCGCCTGCAACGGGCGGGATGAAGACCACGGAGTCGCCGTCAGACAGCGGTTGCTGCCAGTCGCCAAATTCCGCGTTGATGGCGACGCGCAGCATCTCAGGGGCCAAAGAGAACGGGTACCGAGCTTTCAACTCGATATAGAGGTCGCGGGGAGTGCGCGCCGTCGTAGTGAGTGATTCTTCGCTGCGTCCCGCCTGTTCGCGGAGGAGCGCGTAGTACTGCACTTTCAATTTCTTCGGAATGGACGTTGGCGTTAGCGTGGTCATGGCAGACCCATATTCCTCGGGGGTATTCACGTTGTCGAGAGCACTCGGGTTGGGCTCGTCGAGCAGCAACGTGTCGTCGGAGCGAATCAGGAACTTGCGCGGGCAGTCCTTACCGGTCGCGATGTAGGCGAGGACAGCCTCGCGGCTCGAGGGGTCCCAAATAGTGCAGAGAGGCTCTGGCAGGCCGTCGTGACTCGAGCGAAACGCAGTGGCCGTACGCTTGGGATCGCGAGAGGCCAGCAGTGTCTTGAGTGTGTTCTCGTCCAGGAACGGCAGATCGCAAGCGAGCACCAACCACGCGACACCCGGATATCGGGCCTGCCCCGCGGCGATGCCGGCGATCGGACCTTTGTTTTCGAGTGTGTCGACGATGCGATCGTATTTCGCCCGGATCGGGTCGTTGGCCTGGTCGGCTCGGACGGAAACGAACGCACGCTCGACGTACGGCTGCAGGAACGACATCGCCCAGTCGAGTTGGGTACGACCGTGATAGGTCAGGGCGGCCTTGTCGCGCCGCATTCGGGAACTCTTGCCGCCCGTCAGCACCAGACCGTAGACGGGTGCAACAGGGCTCGCGAGGGTCGCTACAGTGGGTTGTACGCTCGCCATCGCCTCTAACCTTTGCCGCGCTTGAAGTCGCGTTTGCCGCCGGTCTTCTCGACCAAGCGCAGGCTGGTGACTTCGATATCGTGCGACAGCGCCTTACACATATCGTAAATGGTGAGTGCGGCGACAGACGCTCCCGTGAGCGCCTCCATCTCGACGCCGGTTCGGTGATGAACCGAAACACTGCAGCGAACGATGATGCCGACGCCGCGTTTGTCCTCGATCTCGATCTTGCAATTTTCGATGCCGAGCGGATGACAGAACGGGATCAACTCGTGGGTCTTCTTCGCCGCCATGACGCCCGCGACGATTGCAGTGTCGAAAACAGGACCTTTCTTCGTGCGATGGCCTGTCTTGCGAAGTTCGGCGGCGACGTTGGCGGGCAGCCGAATGCGCGCTTCGGCAACGGCGACGCGCTGCGTGACCTCTTTCCCCCCAACGTCCACCATGGTCGGGCGGTTCGCGCTATCGAGGTGGGTGAGCCGGGGCCGCCGCGAGTTCGTCGATCGTAACGTCATCGTTCGCACTACCACCGATCAGCCGCCGATGTAGAACATCTCGACTTTGTGCTTCGAGTCTTCCGTCTCGCGCAGCTTGGAGCGGATCTCGCTGTAGCGGTCGCCGCGGCCCTGCCAGATGCCCCGGAGCATTTCCAGGAGTTGCTCGTCGGACGCTCCACTGCGAAGTGCATCGCGCACGCTGGTGCCCTTCGTCGCGAAGAGGCAGGTATAGACGACGCCGTCGGACGACAATCGTGCCCGTGAGCAATCGCCACAGAAGGGTTGCGAAACCGACGAGATGAATCCTACTTCGCCCTGTCCGTCGGCGAACGCGTAACGTTCCGCCACTTCGCCGCGGTAGTCCCGCTCGAGCGGCTCGAGCGGCCAGTGCTCGGAAATTCGTGCGGCCAGCTCCTTGGAGGGAACGACCAACTCCTGACGCCACTCGTTGCGGTTACCCACGTCCATGTACTCGATGAAACGCACGATCACTCCGGTTCCGCGGAAGTGGCGGACGAGGTCGACCGCCGTGTGATCGTTGACGCCACGTTGGATGACGGCGTTGACCTTGATGGGTCCCAGATCCGCGCGGCGTGCGTGCTCGATGCCATCGAGCACGTCCTCGATGCCGCCAAAGCCGCCGCTCATGCCGGAGAACACTTGGGGATCGAGACTATCGAGACTGATCGTGACGCGTTTGAGCCCGGCTGCTTTGAGCTCGGTCGCGTACTTGGCGAGCAGCACGCCGTTGGTGGTCAGCGCGATATCTTCGACGTTAGGAATCGCGCTGAGATCGCTGACCAGGTCGCCCAGGTTGGCGCGCAACAGCGGCTCACCGCCAGTCAGTCGAAGCTTGCGCACTCCCAGTTGCACGAACAGGCGCGTGAGACGAACCGTCTCATCGAACGACAGCCGCGCATGCGAACTCAGGAATTGGTACTTCTCGTGGAACTTCTCCCGCGGCATGCAGTAGGGGCAGCGGAAGTTGCAGCGATCCATCACCGAGATGCGCAGATCGCGCAACGGCCGGCCGAGCGTGTCCCGGGGCTGCGAAGCCCGTCCAGGCTGCGAGGCCTGTGCAGGCCGCGAAGCCAGGCGATTGAGCGGAACGACGGTTTCGGATCCGGACATGGGGCGTGGGGCTCGCTGTAGCTGACCGGTTATTACCACCGGGGGGCCGTTAAAGCCAATCGAAGGACGCAATTACAGCCATTCCCCGGGGACATGGGGGCGCCCGGGGCGCCCTGCAAGCGGGGCGCTTCGGTTCGGGCGCAGGCGCTGTGTGGCCCGCCAGGTCTTACCAGCGGTGCAGGCGGGTCACGAACCCCTTCGGGTAGGTATTCGGCCCGGGCGGTAGCTCGACGAATCCATCCGTGCCCGCCAGGGAAGTGAAGTCTCCGGACCCGTTGGTGGGCCTGGGATGCGCCCAGGCGCGGCCCCAGTCATCCGTCTCGATCCGGACCGGCATGAAGAACGTCAGATCGACGCCGACCGTTACCGGGGCCCCCAGAGCCATCTTTTCCGGCAACGGGACCGAACGCCCCATGGCGCCGAACAGGGCCGGAATGACATAACGCGTCAGGCAGACAGACACGGAGACGGGGTTGCCCGGCAGCGCAAACACCGCTGTGCCGGCAGGCGATACTCCGAACCACATCGGCTTCCCGGGACGCTGGGAGACCTTGTGGAACACGGCGTGTACGCCGAGCTCATCCAGCGTGCGCGGCACGAGATCCATTTTCCCCATGGATACCCCGCCAGTCAGGATCAGGACATCGTGGGTATCAAGGTGAAACTTGAGCCGCTCGCGCAGTTCACTGACATCGTCACGGATGTGGTCGTCAGCAACACGCTGGAAGCCATGGCTTCGCAATGCCGCAACGACTGCGTAAGCGTTGGATCGGCGGATCTGATGCGGCAGGATCGGGTCACCGGGCTCGACGAGCTCGTTGCCTGTCGAGATGACCGCGAGCATCGGCTCGCTGCTGACGCGAACACGCGCCATTCCTGCCGATGCTGCGATCGCGATCTCGGGGGATCGCAACTCCATCCCTGAAGCGAGCAACAGCGCGCCTTGCCGCGAGTCCGAGCCACGGCGATGGACGAACTGCCACGACTCGGTCGGGGTGTTGGGATCGATCTCGGCCGCGCCGTTGTGGATCGAGATCTGCTCGACCGGAACGACGCAATCGCACCCGCTAGGGAGCACCGCTCCGGTCATTACCTCGATGCATGCGCCGCGATCAGCCAACGCCAACGGCGGATCACCCGCGGCCTGGGTCGCCTGAATTCTCAGGCGGCGGATGCCGGTGCGAACCACGCTGCTGTCGAGCGCGATGCCGTCCATCGATACTCTGTCGAAGGGCGGCTGATCACGCTCCGCGTAGATGTTCTCGCGTAGTACCGCGCCGGCACACTGCGTCAGCGGCAACGACTCGATCGGCAGGCACTGTACGCGCTGTCCGATGAGTTGGTCCGCCTCGGCAGGTGCGAGCACCTCAACCCTTCTTCTTGTCGCCGGCGTCCGCCGCCTTCTTCTTGAAGACGCGGACCTGCTCGTTGAAGCGATCCGCCACCTGCTGCAGAGCGTCGATGGCTGCGTTGTGCTTCTGAATCTCGATGGCGTCCATCGCCTTCTTGCGGTCGTCCGCGGCCTTCTTCTCGTCGTCCGTCTGCTTCGCCCCGGCAGGAGCGAGCTTGCCGAGGGCATCGTCGTGTTCCAGCTTCAGGCAGTTCAGGTAGGCGTTCATGCTGTCATTGTATGCCTTGACCGCTTTCTGGCCGTCGACCATTTCCTGCATGGTCGCCGTGTTGCCGTCAGGGAGGTGCTCGGGCGCGGCCGGATAGCTGCAATCGGCAAAGGCTGGCACGGCAGCCAAGGCGGCGGTGGCTCCCAGGGCGAGTAACACTTTCATGACCTTGAATCCTTCTAGTTGGTGGTCGACGGATTATCTTAGCTTCTTGGGGCGCGCCGCGGCAGGCGGGCAGAGGAAACACTCGCGCGAGTGGTCGTTGACGACCCCGACCGCCTGCAGGAATGCGTACAGGATCGTCGTCCCGACGAAGCGAAAGCCGCGCTTTTTCAGGTCCTTCGAGATCCGGTCGCTCAGGGGGGTGCTCGCCGGCAGGCTCCCGTTCTTGCTCGTGTCTTGGCGGTTTACCACCGGTTTGCCGTCCACGAACGCCCATAGATAGCGGTCAAAGCTGCCGAATTCCTGCTGCACCTTCAGGAACGCCGCGGCGTTGGTGACAGTAGACTCGATCTTGAGCCGGTTGCGGACGATCCCCTCGTCCTTCATCAGGGCCGCGCGCCGGCGGCTATCGATGCGGGCGACCTTGCGTGGGTCGAACCCCACGAAAGCGTGCCGGTAGCCTTCACGCTTGCGCAGGATGGTCGACCAGGACAGTCCCGCCTGAGCCCCCTCCAGAATGAGCATCTCGAACAGGTGCCGGTCGTCGTGGGACGGACGTCCCCATTCCTCATCGTGGTAACGCGTGTACTGGGCGTCCCCGTTGCTGGCCCAACGGCACCGCTTCTTTTCCTTTACTGGCATGCGGTTACTATAGTGGCGACCCAAGGTTCGTGTCAGGAGATCCGATGTCCGATCCGGCCGCGCGCGAGTCCTCGCTATCCCGCAACCTGAAGAGCCGCCACATCCAGCTCATCGCCCTCGGCGGCACCATCGGTGTGGGCCTGTTCCTGGGCTCGGCGAAAGCCATCGCCAAAGCAGGGCCCGGATTGCTCCTGAGCTACGCGGTCGGGGGACTTGCGATCTTCTTCATCATGCGAGCTCTCGGGGAGTTGTTGACGTACCGGCCGGTCGCAGGGTCGTTCGCGACGTACGCCGATGAGTTCTGCGGACCGTTCTACGGGTTCGCGACCGGCTGGTCGTACTGGTTTACCTGGATCGCCACGGCGATGGCCGAGCTGACGGCCATCGGCACCTACGTCCACTACTGGATGCCCGGACTGCCGCAGTGGCTGCCCGCATTGATTGCGCTGGTCGTGCTCTATGGGGCGAATCTGCTGGCAGTGCGCGTCTTCGGTGAGTTGGAGTTCTGGTTCGCGCTGGTCAAAGTCCTGACCATCGTGGCTTTGATCCTTGCCGGGCTCGCGGTGCTCATCTTCCACGTGGGCGTTCTGGGCCCCACCGCGAGTGTGTCGAATCTTTGGTCGCACGGTGGGTTTTTGCCCTTCGGCACCTATGGGGTGTTCATCACTCTGCAAATCGCGATGTTTGCGTACACCGGCGTGGAGTTGATCGGTGTTACCGCCGGCGAAGCCGACAACCCCGGCGTGGTGCTGCCGAAGGCGACCAACGGAATCACCTTCCGCATTCTGCTTTTCTATATCGGCTCGCTGATCGTCATCATGTCGCTGGTGCCCTGGAACCAGTTCAGTCCCACGACCAGCCCCTTCGTGTTCCTGTTCGAGAAGATGGGCGTGCCTGCCGCGGCGGCTGTTATCAATCTCGTCGTGATCACGGCGGCGAGCTCTTCATGCAACAGCGGTTTGTTCAGCACGGGACGGATGCTCCACGCTCTCGCGTCACGCGGACAGGCGCCCAAAGCTTTCGGTAAGGTCAACGCTCAGAGTGTTCCGGCGGCCGGCATTCACGTTTCGGCCGCAGTCATGTTGGTCGCAGTAGCGTTGAATTACGGGTGGCCCTCCGAAAGGGTCTTTGCCTGGGTGACCAGCATCGCGACCGTCGGATCGATCTGGACCTGGGGAATCATCCTCGTGGCTCACCGGAACTACCGCGTGGCCGTTGCGCACGGCCGCGCCAGCCCGTCGAGCTACAGAATGCCATGCGCGCCTTACGCCAACTGGCTCGCGCTAGCGTTTCTGCTCGGTGTCACTGCGACCTTGTGGCTCGACCCGGACAATCGGATCGCGCTGTACGTGGCACCTTTCTGGTTCCTGCTGCTGTGGGTGGGCTACGTGCTCACGCGGCCGAAGGCCGTTGTGGCGGCATAGCAGCCCGACTAGTGCTGCGCCCGGCCGCCGCGCAGCTGGCGCGCCCGGAGGGATTCAAACCCCCGACCCTCGGTTCCGAAGACCGATGCTCTATTCGCTGAGCTACGGGCGCGTGGCGGGGGAGTGTAACAGGCCAGGTAGCGTGGCCGTACGTGGCATCATAAGCGGCCATGAGCGCGCTACAGAAAGTACTCATCATCGTCCTGGTGGCCTTGCTGGCTCTCACCGGGTATGGCCTCTGGGCCACCTATCAGCCGACTTCCGGCCGCCCCCGTCACGGTAGGTCGGGGCAAGCGACCGAGGTCGTTGCGGGCGTCGATCAGGCGACGCTGCTTGGGGCGCAGCGGCTGTCGCAGCTCGCCACGTCGGACGATGAGAAGGCGATCGCCGCGTCGGCGGTGCAACTGGCCGACCACGAACTTGATATCGCGTTCTCCGCCGCGCTGCGCCAGATCGAGGCGCATCCGCCTCAGCTCAGTGCCGACGCGCAAGCCATCGAGAACCGACTGCAGAAGTCACAGCGTCTGTTGGAGAGTGATCAGGCGACCGTCGATCAGCTCACCGCATCGTTGACGGGCGGGTCGGGCTCGCAGCGCAGCTCGACCCAGGATCAACTCGAGCTGGCGAAGTCTCAGCTGGAACTCGACCAGGATGAGGTCGAGGAAGCCAACCAGGATCTGTTCGATGCGGGCGGCAATCTGCACCAACGCATCCAGCAGATGATGCAGCAGCACAGCGCGACCGAGCAGAAGCTGGCGGCTCCCGCGCCTCGAACTCCGGACCCTCTGGCGAACCTGCAGGGCCTCGCTCGCAGAGTCGGGCGTTGGCTCGACTTGCGCGACCGGCAGCGCGCCGTCGACGACGCACGCCAGCAAGTGTTGGATAGCGTCGAGCGGCTGGGCGCCGATCGGCAGAGCATGGCCGCACGGCTCGAGGAGTCGAAGGGTGGTGTGCCGCAGCTGGCGCAGCACACCAAGCGGGCCAAGACGGATGGGCAGGCGGACGTCGCACCCCCGGTGGCGGCGTCGGCAGCGGCCGCCTTTGCGCCCGCCGCCAACGCAACGGGACTGCTCAGCACCACCCGCCAGATCGCTGCCGACCAGCGCCTCCTGACTCTGCTCGATGAGCGTGTCGCGGACCGCAAGGAGTTGGCCGACATCTACGAGAAGTGGAGCACCCTGCTCGGCACGCGCATCCGGACCATATTGCATGCCTCGCTGGTCAGCATCGCGACGGTGATCGGGATCGTGCTGCTGGTGTTGGTTCTCAACGGGTGGCTGGACCGCTTGCTCAGCCGTGCGAAGATCGACCGCCGGCAGGTGGGAACACTGCGGGGCGTGACGCGGATCGGGCTGCAGGTACTGGCCCTGGTGGCGATTCTGATCGTGCTGGTCGGGGTTCCCACGCAGATCGGCACGATCCTCGGCATCGTCGGTGCAGGTCTCACGGTTGCTCTCAAGGACTTCATCGTGGCCTTCCTGGGCTGGCTCTCGCTCATGGGCAAGAACGGCATCCGTCTCGGCGACTGGGTCGAGATCAACGGCGTGAGCGGCGAAGTTGTCGACATCGGAATCTTCCACACCGTGCTGTTGGAGACGGGCAGCTGGAACGAGGCCGGACATCCGACCGGACGGCGCGTGACGTTCGCCAACAGCTTCGCCATCCAGGGGCACTACTTCAACTTCTCGACGTCCGGGCAGTGGCTTTGGGATGAGTTGCTCGTGTTGGTTCCTTACGAGCGTAACCCGCACGCGATTGCCGACGCGATCCACAAGGAAGTGCTGGCGGCAACCACTGAGACGACTCTCGAGGCGGAGCGGGAATGGCGGCGCGCGGTCAAAGGTCAGACCGAAGGCTCATTTTCGGCTGCTCCGGGCCTGATCATTCGGCCGGCTTACGGCGGAGTCGAGGTGGTGGTGAGGTACGTAACCCGCGCGAGCGACCGCTTTGCGTTGCGTGCACGGCTGTACCAGGCAGCGGTGCAACTCCTTTCAGGGCCTCACCGGGCGGGTGTCGCCACTCCCGCAGCCCCAGCCGAACACGGAACCTCAGCGTCTGCCTGACGTTAGACCCGCAACGTCAACAGCCATGCCCGCCGCGCGTTAGTGCTCCAGGAAGGCCCGCATTGCGGGCCCGCTGCCGGATTCAGGTGACATTCAGCGCCTGGCAGTGAAGCTGAGACCCGCGGGGCGCGCGTGCGCCGTGCGGGACTTTGAGGACTAACCAAGGGGACATTCATGCGCATCCGCCACTTTCTTCGCAGCTTCGTTCCGACGCTTGCGCTGGCGGCGCTTCCCGTGGCGTCTTTCGCCGGCATTGCGGTCGGTGTGTCGATCACCCTCGCGCCGCCCGCGCTACCGGTCTACGTCCAGCCAGCCCCGCCGGGAGCGGACTACATCTGGACCCCAGGCTATTGGGCGTGGGGCGATGACGACTACTACTGGGTGCCGGGCACGTGGGTGCTGGCGCCGACTCCTGGATTTCTGTGGACCCCCGGCTATTGGGGCTGGGACAGTGGTGTGTATCTCTGGCACGGCGGCTATTGGGGCCCTCACGTTGGATTCTATGGTGGCGTGAACTACGGGTTCGGTTACGGTGGTGTTGGTTTTGAGGGTGCGTACTGGCGCAGTGGTCACGTCATATACAACCGGTCCGTGACCAACGTGACCAATATCAACGTCACCAATGTCTACAACAAGACCGTCGTCGTGAACAACGTGAATCATGTGAGCTTCAACGGCGGATCCGGCGGATTGACGGCTCGCCCCAATGCTCGCGAACTGGCAGCGGTTCACGACCGTCATGTCGAGGCTACTTCCATGCAGCGCGAGCACGTCCAGATGGCTGCTGGCAATCATGACTTGCGGGCCCACGTAAACGGCGGTCGTCCTCAGATCGCGGCGACCGAGCGCCCCAACGCCTTCAGCGGAAGGGGAGTGGTTGCGGCACGGGCTGCGGGTGGCCCGGTCCACGCGGGCGGCGCTGGCCCTCACTCGGGCGGCGGCGCGGGTCCTGGGGCGGACCACGGCGGCCCTGACCACGGCAGTCCCGCGTCGGCGCATCCTGGACCCGAACACGGTCCCGGCTCAGCGCACGTCGCGGCCGGCCCTCGGGCGGATCGTCCTCCCAATGCGTTTCATGCCAACGGCGCAGGCGAAGCACACGGAGGACCTACCGGGGGCCCTGGCAGCGCGAATGAGTCGCACGGAACGGCGCACGTAGACCACGCGCCGGCAGCACCTCACCCTGACCGCGGTGCGGGTCCGGCGCAGCGCGCCGAGCACGCGCAGCCTGGTCCTCACTTGGCGTCCGCCCCGCACGTCGATCGTCCGGTGAACCACGAGCCTCCGCATGCTCCGGCTCCGCATCCGCAGCCCCAGCCGCAGGTTGAGCACCACGCGGGGCCTGCAGGCGGCGCTGGCCCCGGTGCTGGCAACCCGCACGCGGGTGGGCCCGCTGCCGGCACGAGGCCCTCGGGCGGCCCACCGCATCCGGGCGGCCCCGGTGGCGGTGGAGGCGAGCATCCGGGCGGCGGTCATCCCCAGGCCCATGAAGGCGGGCACGGTCCCAACGGCGGTGGTGGCCGCGAAGAGCACCGGTAAGGTCAGGCGCGAAATGCCCTCGGCGCCGCGCGGGGCTTGATCCGCGCGGCGGCACGGTGACGTGGTCGCCGCGCGTAACAAACGGGTTACGCCCCCCAACAACCGAACTCTCTAAGCTGATGAAACAAGGCTATTTGGGCGGCTGAACCTGGCGGACGTAGTCTCTCACCCTCACCGCGGGAGACTATGTATGGCCACCGACGCGCAGGCGACACAGAACGCCCTGCAACCCACCACCACCTCCAACTGGAAAGACCTCGTTCGCAAGGAAGACTGGTGGGCCGTGTGGCTTGGCCTGGGCCTGACGATCGCCGCGGTCTGGCTGTTCCTCAACGGCTCCAGCATCAAGTGGCTGGCAGTGGTACCGAAGAAGTGGGATCACCTGGCCGATGCGGCGGCTGACCTGCGCGCCAATGCCCCCCGCTATCTGACTCTGTTTGGGCTCTGGGCAGTGTTGTTCGGACTTGGCGCAAGAGCGCTCGGCTGGAAGGTGAGTCAGTTTCTGATCTCCTTCGTCTTCGTGTTCGTCGTCTCGGTCGCGATTTTCACGGTGGGGCAGTGGAACCAGGCGGATCACTACAACCTCGAGCCCCCGCTGGTGGCGCTGCTGCTGGGCTTACTTGTCGCCAACCTCAACCTGCTGCCTCGTTGGATGGATGCAGGCTTCCGCGTCGAGTATTTCGTGAAGACCGGCATCGTATTGTTGGGGGCGACGCTGCCCTTCACGCTGATCATCTGGGCAGGACCCGTCGCGATCCTGCAGGCGTCGATCGTGTCGCTGGTGACCTTCGGCGTCATCTATTTCGTCGGTATCAAACTCGGTTTGGACAAGCGCCTCGCGGCAACCCTCGGCGCCGGCGGAGCGATCTGCGGCGTGTCAGGAGCAATCGCGATATCGGGCGCGGTTGGCGCAAAGAAGCAGGACGCGCCGGTGGCGATCACGCTCGTGATCTTCTGGGCCATCATCATGATCTTCGTACTGCCGCTCGTGTCGCGTGCCCTGGGCCTGCCGACAGGTGTCGCGGGTGCTTGGATCGGTACCTCGGAGTTTGCCGACGCCGCGGGTTTGGCGGCGGCGCAAGCCTATGGTGGTTATGCCGGTGGTCATGTGGCAGGTATTGCCGGCACGCCGGACGCGGCGCTGAACTCGTTTACGCTGATGAAGGTCATTGGCCGCGACGTGTGGATCGGGATCTGGGCCTTCGTTCTGTCGATCGTTGCCACGACGCGTTGGGAGAGCACGGGCGTCAGTCGCAAGCCCGATGCCGGTGAGATCTGGCGCCGCTTCCCGAAGTTCGTGATCGGATTTCTGCTGACCTCCCTGATCATCACCGCAGTGACCGGCTCGATCAGCTACGCGGACTTCAAGAAGGCGACCACTGCGGATCTCGTCACCCCGATCAAGAACCTGCGCACGTGGGCGTTCATCTTCTGCTTTCTGAGCATCGGGCTGACTACCCGTGTGCGGGAGCTGTCGAGTGCTGGATTAAAGCCGTTCTATGCGTTCAGCGCCGGTGTCGTGGTGAACGTCGTCCTCGGGTTCGTCCTGTCGGCGGTGGTGTTCTTCACGTATTGGAGCGGGCTCTGAGCACGCGCGACCGCACGCCTGGGTCGGCGTCCTGTCCTACCGCGGCTGGGGCTGTCGCGGTTGGTCCACGCGAGTGCCGCACCTGCAAGCACTTCGATAACGCGCCGGAGGCGTTCGAAAGCGCGTTTCCCGGGCTGAAGTCTTTCAGTTCGGGAAACGCCAGCGTGCGGGATGAAGATGGAGTGTGCCGCGTACACGAACGACACGTTTCGGAGCGCAGCTACTGCGACAGCTACGCATACGGCGGACCTGACGTCCCCTAAGGCGGACCTAACATCTCGTAGCGGCGCCCTTGCGGCAACTGGTACCGCCGCACAGGAGTCGCCACACCCTGAGTCGCAAGCTTCCCGGCAATGCCGTCACCGGGTGGGGCACTCGGCCGAATCCTCGCCATGAACCGGTTGAATTCACCCGGAGCGTGTCCGGGCAGCGCCACCAGAACGCGCGCCTGCTCGTCGTGCATTTGGAACCAGTTAGCGACGACTCTGCGCGCATCGTCGTGTTCGGATGTCACGAGGATGTCGAACGGCGTCTTCAGCTGATGATCCAACATCGCGATCGTCGTCTCGTCCGGGTCCAGGAGTGCCAGCGCCGTGCCG
>FTEY01000506.1_pt1 | contig 14923 bp, 11 predicted proteins | sample 1640321 | NCBI WGS metagenome assembly FTEY01 (sample SAMEA3914816, study PRJEB12502) | metagenome | biome: forest; material: soil | place: USA | collected 2011-09-16 | depth 0.3 m
GCAGGTGGCGTGGGCCAAGCTCAAGAGCATGGCCGAGGGTGCCGAGATCGCTTCTCGCGAGCTTTGGAGCGGCAGGCCCGCCTCTCGCCCCAGCACGCAAAGTGCGCACGGCCATGCCCACTGATAACGGTCAGGATCAGGCCGTCTCCCCTTTGGCGCCTCCTTGACCTTTTGAGCGGCGGTTGGATGGCCCAAGCGGCATCGACCGCCGCTCGACTCTCGATCGCGGACGCGCATGAGCGCACGGAAGCCGAGTTCACTACGCTGCTTCAGGCGGCCGGCTTCGGGGGCATTCGCGTCATCGACGCCGGCGGCGACTTCTCCTGGATCGAAGCCACCCCGGGCTCGCCAGCCTTGATCTGCTGAATTGCCCGGCCGTAGGGCTTTACCGCCATCCAGATCGCGATGGCGGCGAGCGGCGTCATCAGGCCGGCACAGAGCGACATCGAGTACCGGATCTTGCTCTCATCCCGGATCAGCACATCGGTGATGAACGCCATGACGGTCGGGCCGAGCCCGATGCCGACGACGGACAGAACGAAGTAGTACATCGTCGTGATGCGGCCGCGCATCTCGTTCGGCGTTACGCTCTGAAGCGCCGCGTTCTGCGGTGCGACTCCGGCCATTCCCAACATCGCAGTGACGGCAGAGCACGCGATCGACAACGGAGCGCTCGGCATGAGCGGCGCGCACGTCGCGAACAATGGGGCGATCAGATAGCAGTAGCCGACGGTTCGCAGGTTAGCATCATCGCGGCGCCGGGCCAGCCATTCGGTCAGGCGCGTACCCACCGCAAGGCCGATGACCGAGGCGACCAGGTTGGTCGGCCCCAGGACGGTGCCAGTCATGGCCGGCGTCCATCCATACGTGCGACGCAGGAACTCCACTCGCCACAAATCCAGTCCGTAGGTCTCTACAGCATAGAAGGCAAGTGCCAGAAATTGCGGCAGGTACAGCCGTTTGTGCGCCCAGACGTAGCGCAGAACGTGGAGCACCGGCAAAGCGCGCGCGGCGGAGGACATCTTCCCGCGGCGGGCAGGCTCCCTGACCGTCAACATCAGCAGAGCTCCGCAGACCCCGAGCGATCCGGTCATGACGAACACGAGCTGCCATTCCCGAATCGTCACTGCGCCGAAGTGGACGGCACCCGTGGCTGCGGCGACCGTGATGAGTGCGCCAGCCAGGACGGGGACCAGGCTGCGCCCCCCCACCAGACCCATCGACAGAACGGCGATAGCCCGTGTCAGCCGTTCGCGCGGGAAGTAGTCCGCCAGCAACGAGTACGTCGTCGGATTGCTGATCGCGCTGCCGCCGCCCACGGCGGCGCGGCAGGTCGCGAACTGCCAGAACCGTTGAGTGAGCCCGGATAGCGAGGTGGCGAGGCCCGCCAGCCCCAGCGCCACGCTCAACAGCCGATTGCGCCGCACGGAGTCGACCAACCGCGACAGGGGAAATCCGATGCAGACGTAGAAGATGGAAGGGGCTGCACCGATGAGGACGCTCATCTGCAGATCGCTCAGCCCGAAATCCCGTTTGATGGGTTGGATGAGGTACGTGATGATGTAGTTCTCCATCGTCCCGAACATCAGCACGATCGCCAGGATGATGACGGCGTACCACGCTGCTCCGGTGGCCGGCCACTCAATCGGCCCGGAGCTCCCAGGGGTCGCAATGGTTGTGTTCATTGTTGTCGCTAACCCGTCTGCGCGGCCATTCGGGCGCGCTGCTGGTGCAGATATCGTCCGGCCAGCAGGGCACCCAGCGCGAGAAAGGCGGCCGCCAGGTAGATGTGAGCTCCGGGTGGCAACACGCCGTGCCCGGGCCCGATTGCAAACGCGAACACCTGCGTATACAGAATAGGCGTGAACAGGCCGCATAGATTGGTGACGGCGGCCAAGGCACCCTGCAGTCTCCCCTGCTCCTCCGGTGCGACCTTGTGAGTCACCTGGGCTTGCACGGAGGGCGTGACCAACCCGCCCAGCGCGAAGAACGGCGCGGCCAGCACGAACAGCCGGCCGACCGGGGCACTGGCGTAAATCAGAAACGCGATCGTGTAGCAGACAAACCCGAACATGACCGCGGCGCGCTCCCCGAAGCGGGCCACGAACGGCTTGAGCACGAAACCCTGAACCAGCATGCCGGCGATGCCCACGGCTGTGAGGTACGCGCCGATGTGCGCCGCTGACCACCCAAACCGATAGTCCGTGTACAGGACGATCGTGTTGGGCATGCACTGCTGTGCCAGCATCAGCATCACGAGCACCAATGTCAGACTGGCGACATCCTCACGTACGCTGAGAAAGCGGACTGCCGCGATCGGATTGGCGCGACGAAAACTCAACGGCTTGCGCCGCTCCCCGTGCAGGGACTCACGCAGGACAAAGGAGCCATAGACGACATTCCCCAAGCTCAACGCCGCGGCCGCCCAGAACGGCAGCCGGGGGCCGATTTCTCCGAGCAGGCCGCCGAGCGCCGGGCCCAACAGGAAGCCCGCCGAGTTGGCGGCCGACACCCAGCCATAGCTGGCCGCGCGGCGGTTCGGTGGAACTACGTCGGCAATATAGGCATTGACCGCAGGCAGACTCGCCGACGTCGCGCCCGAGATGATCCGGGCGATCAGCAGCCAACTCAGGTTCGGTGCCAGCGCCATCATGACGAAATTGATGCTCTGACCGAACGCCGACCCCAGGATGACCGCACGACGCCCGTAGCGGTCCGACAAGGAGCCCAGAAACGGCGATACGACGAATTGCACCAATGCAAACACGGTCGCAAAGACGCCGACGACGTGCGCCGCACTCCCCGTACTGCCGGTGAAACCTTGCACCAGGCGCGGCAATACCGGGATGACGATCATCGTGGCCACGGCGTTCATCAGTGCAACGCCAACCACAAACAGAATCGCACGCGAATGCTGCGCCCCCTCCGGGGCGTTCGGATCAACCACCCGCGGGCGTGCCCCCGGCCGGCGCGTCAATGCTGTTGAGCGACTTGCCGTCCGGAAGCGTGATTGCCACATACCAGCCGCCGGGCCGCCCGTCGCGCAGGGGATTGACGGTCACAGTCACCTTGTCGCCCGCTTTGATGGTCGTGCGCTTCCAACCCTCGTGCACGAGGTTGTTGGGGCCGTTCATCTCGACGGCCCAGGTCTCCACCTTGCCGCCCTCGCCGGTCACGTCGAGCCTGAAAGACGAATGGGGATTCGCCCAGTTGAACTCGGTTACGACGCCGGTGATTTTGACCGTCCGGGTACGATCGAACATGGCCCCGGAGTGATGCACCCAGGCCGGCGGCGAGGCGACCATGAGTATCGCTCCCAGGATCGCAGCCATCATTGCGGTCTGCAGTCTCACGTTGTTCTTCACGGTTTTCTCCTGACGCGTCGCAGACTCAGTGCGTTTCGGGCACGTTGATCGGACCGCCCCGCCCCCGGGTCGGGTCGCCGAGCATGGAGCCATCCGCTAGCGTGACTGCCACGAACAACCCGCCGTTCGAGCCATCCTTCAGCGGATTCAACACGAGCGTCACGTTGTCCCCGGATTTCAGGGAGGTCGCCTTCCAACCCTGGCGCTTGAGGTTGTTCGGGCTGTTGAGCTCGATCTGCCAGACCGTCTCGCCCGCCGAGCCCGCCACCGCGATGTGGATGAAGGCGTGCGGGTTGGTCCATTGAAACTCGCGGATGACGCCCTTGAGCGTCACCTGCCTGCTCTGGTCGAACATCGCAAAGGAATGATGCGCAATGGCCTGCGCGCACATGAGAAGCACGGCCGCGGCGAACAATTCGCGCTTGCGTAACGACCACTGGCGTAATGGCATAGGGCTCCCACAGGACTTCGTATCGGGGCGGGCACGGAAGTCTGCTGTGGCGCGTGGCCCCTGATAAATCACCTGCGGCGGGAATAGCCGTCCCGAAATGTGGGACAAAGCCCACGGTAGAGCCTCGAGGGAGCCTATTTGTCCCACCCGCCGGGATAGTTTATCTCGCGTGCGCCCACTTACTCCGCAGCGGCGCAGCGCAGACACTCGCCATCATGCAATCGGAGAGCCAAGGGCTGGGACAGACTGCGGTCACTTTTCTGCAGTCCGACCTGCCGTGCGCGCTGCCCCTGAGCTCACTCATTCCCGGCGGTCGCCATGGCGATCGGGTCCTCTTCCAGACGCGCTCCGGCGAGGCCCGGCTTCGATCCACACAGGGGGAAATCGTCGCGCCGCCCCACGATTGCGTCCTGATCGATCCTGGTCACTCCCATCGTATCGAGTGCGCAAAGCCCACCAGCGCAGTCGCCCTGACGCTCCCCAGACACTGGCTGCGACGTTGGGTGCCCCGCCCGGAGCATTGCCCGACCTACTTTGCGGACAAAGGATGGAGCCGCGCGCTGTGTGTCGTGATGGGCACTCTCACGCCACGCTCCATACGACAGTTGGCTCTGCCCGGCAGCACCGTTGCCGAGAACATCGGGGCGCTCCTGGCTCTCGCCGCCGGACCGGACTCTCAGGGCCCGCCGCCGTCGGCGTTCGACTCCCTCATGACGGCACTGCACGCCAGTCTGCACCTGCCGGATCTGTCGCCAACCGTGATGGCGGACCGGCTGCACATGTCGACCCGCACGCTGCACTACGCGTTCGCGACTCATCAGACCACGTTCATGAAGGAGCTCTTGCGGATGCGACTCGAGCGCAGCGCAGAGCTGCTGCGCAACCCTCATCTGGGAACTTTGCCGGTGGTCGTGGTGGCGGAAAGGTGTGGATTTTCCGACCCGAGTTATTTTGCGAGACGGTTCCGGACTCACTTCGGCCTGACTCCCTCGGAGTTCCGCAGCGAAGCGTGTGCCCCCGAGCACAGCTCGGTCGCGCACCATGCGCGCCTCAATTCTCCGAGTTCACTTCATCCAGCGATCCCACGGTAGCTCTCCCGAGAATTCCTGTTGTAGGAACTCGGTGAACGTCCTCACGCGGGCGGAGACGAAGCGCCGGCTGGGGTACACCGCCATGGCGCTGGTCTCCGGAACGCGCCAGTCGCGCAGCAGTGGGACGAGATCGCCCTTTGATAGCGCCTCTCCGACAACGAACGTCGGCTCGAGGGCGATCCCCTCGCCTGCCAATGCTGCGGAGCGCCGAACCTCGGCATTGTTGGTATGGAACGAGCCTCGGGTCGGGACCTGCACGGGACCCTCGGGGCCCTTGAAATTCCAGCGCTCTGCGTGCGGGCCGAAAGTGTGTATCAGGCAATTGTGCTGAGTGAGATCCTGGGGAGTTTGCGGAGTGCCGTGTCGTTCCAGATAGGCCGGCGACGCGCACACGGCCCAACGGATCGCAGCGAGCTTGCGGGCAACATAGGTCGGGTGAATGTCGCTGGAGAGTCGGATCGCCATGTCGAATCCGTCGTTCACCAGATCGACGATGCGATCGATGGCCAGCACTTCGAGAGTGACCTGCGGGTAACGCCTCAGGTACAGCGGAAACAGCTGCGCCAGATGCGACGAGCCGAAAATGGCAGGCGTGGTGATGCGCAGCAAACCGGTCGGCGCTTGCGTCCCGACTCCCGCCTCGGCCTCCGCCTCATCCAGCCCCGCGAGCAGATCCCGTGCGCGATCGAAAAACCGCTGCCCAGGCTCCGTCAGATGCAGGCGGCGCGTCGTGCGTTGCAGAAGTCGGGTGCCCAGGTGGGTCTCGAGATCGGCCACGAGGCGTGAGGTCGCGGTAGTCGAGAGTTTCAGCCTCTCAGCCGCGCTGACGAAGCTACCCGCCTCGACCACCCGAACAAACACCTTCATCGCATACCATCTGTCCAACGCCCGATCCCCCGCCAATACCGCGACTTGACGCAACGGATTATAGGTCAGCGGGCCAACGAGACTTTTCCATAGGGGCTCTCGGGACAGGGTTTTGCGGGCCGGCGACCCCGTGCGTGTAATGAAACCTGGGCAAAAGGTATCCGGGGACCCGAACTAATCCATCACTGAGGGCCTTGTGCCCCCCGATAGCGCAAGAAGAACGCCCCAAAGAGCCCCGCGCGCGAGCGCACCCCGCCCCGCAGCCAAGTATTCGGTGCCCGGGATTCGTGCTCGCGGAAGCTCAGTAGACGGTGAAATCGAAGTCGAGATTTTCGCGGCGCACCGTCGGGTTCTGTCCGCCGGCAGTCAGGCGCCGCACCTCTTCGATCATATACGCCTGTAGCTCCCCGACGCTCACCGTTCCATCGTGGTTGGCGTCAGCCTTCCCGCTCTTGAGGCCATTCAGCAGCGCGTAAGTGAACACGCCGTTCTTCCACTGCTCGCCTTCCAGCGCATACTCATTTCCGCTGGCACTGGATATGACCACTGCTCCCGTTCCGCGGCGCAGATCGGCAAAGAGGTCCTCGAAGTGCTGCGTGCCGGTTGCGACAGACGGTTGTGCCGCCGACTCTTCGGCCACCACATTGACGGCCCGGAAGGCGCGCATCTTCACGACCCCATCGCGGGTCTTGGCGGCCTCCGCCACGACCGTCGGGGCTTCCTTGTCGATCTCTCCGGAAAAGCAGGTATCGAGCAGCAGCAGCTTCCGTAAAGCCGGGATGCCGTCCAGGAGCGCCTCGAACTGTTCGTACGGCAGTCCATTGACCTGCGGTTGACTTGGGTCGATGTCATACGTCCCGAAGTAGTAGTCCTGCTGCGCGTCCGTGATGCCGTGGCCGGCCGCGAACAGGATGACGAGATCGTTGGGATGTGTTTGTTTGAGCCACTCACGAGCCTGCGCGATCCCCGTTTTCGTGGCTTTCTCATCCGTGAGATCCAGCAGGTGCGTCTGACTCCCGGAACCGCCGCGGGCCCCGGCGCCTCGATAGAGATTCATGACATCGGCAGCGTCTTTGGCCGCGAAACGCAGGTTGTATTTGGAGTCGCGATACTTGCTGACGCCAATGGCGACGACGTAGATGTCACCGCCTCCGCTGCGGCCGGTCGCAGTCGTGTAGGTCGTCTGGCGCAGCGACTCGACTCCCTGTTGATTGAGCGCCGAGACCTGGATCTTGTTACGCCCCGGCACCAGCGGGACTTCGACAGTGCGCTCGGCAGAGCGCGCCTGCTTGTCTGCCACCGGAAGTCCTGCGCTGCCGTAGATCGGAACGTCGTTCACGTACAAATTGATCCGGTCCAAGGGGTATTTGTCATCCGCGACGCGCACGCGCAGTTGCACCGAAGCAGCCGTCGTCGAGCCGGCCGGCCCACCACCGAGGATCTCGGCGGACGGCAGATGGAAATCCCCGGCGAGCATCGCGGCAGTGAAGCCCATCTTCTTCAGGCGCCGGTCGTAGGCCCTGCGGTAGCTGAGGATCTCGTTGGGCTGGGCGCGACCGAGCCTTTCCAGGACGATGTCCGGACGGTTGAATCGCAAGTCGAACTGCTCGAACGGATAGAGAGTTCCCTTGACACTGAAGGACATGCCGGTCAGGCCGCTGCGCGAGGCACGGTAGTACTGGTCCGGAGTGACGGTCACAAAGTCGGTTCCGCCCAGTGCGATCAGGGACGCGACTGCGGTTCGCGACGTCAGGTTCCACACCCGAAGCGAACCGTCCTGGCCCGCGCTCAGCAGAGTCTTGCCGTCACCACTGAGTGCCGCGAATTGCACGTCACCTGTATGTCCCCGGAGCCTCGCAAGCTCCTGGTTGGTGTCGACCCTGGCGATACGCAATTCCCGGCCCAGTCCCTGAACCTCGAACCGACCGTCCGTGCTCTGCGCAAGCGTGCGCGCTGCGGCCTGCGACTGCTGTTCGCTCATCTGTCGCTGGACCGAGTCGTTCAGCTCCTTCATTTTCTTCTTCATGGTGAACATGTTGCCGAGGCCGCTCGCGTCGACCTTCATCTGGGGAGGGGCGCGCTCGAGCTCGGTTCCACTGGCGACGTCCCAGCGCTCCCCGTCCACCAACAACACGCGACCATCGGGCGTAAACGCCAGGTTGACGCCCTCATCGCCGAGCGAGGTACGCACCCGGTCGCGGACCCGCCGCGTCAACCGAGTCGACAGCCCGGTCCCTCCCGCCTGCGCCATCTTGGCGATAGCCTCGGGATCCAGGTCTCCGTGATCCAGATCTTTCACCCGTTTCCCGGTCTGCAGATCCCAGAGGCTGAGCTCGTACGGCTTGCTGATGGCAATCCAGCGATTGCCCGGCTGAATGGCCAGGCCACCGACATAGTGGAAGCGCTCCTGGTACGCTTCCATTGCCTGTTGGGGAGCAGGCCCACCCTTACCGGGATCCATCAGCGCCACGTTGGCAGCGCTCTGTTCCTGGAGCTTCTCGCTGTCTCGCAGGCCCTTCTCGAACCCTTCAGCCAGCTTCGCACGCAGCTTCTTGTCCTGGATCTGAGCAAGGGCGGCCTCGTTGTTCTTGCGCGCGTCCGCCATCATCCGCTGCGGGTCTGTCGTCGCCGGTAGAGCACCCCTGGGTAAGGTGAATTGACGGATCTGACGCGTGCCGGTCGCGTTCCAGACCATGATCTGCTCTTTCAGAGCGACGACGAGCAACTCGCCGTCGTCGCTGAATCGGACCCGCGCGCCAGCACTGGTCGCGTTCGCGGGCAGCTTGGCCAGCGACCTGATCGATTGACCGGTTTTCAGATCCCAAAGCAAAGCCGACCCGTCCTGACAGCCGGTCGCGGCGAGCGCAGCGCGCGAGTTCAGACTGACGGAACTGGCCGCCGCTCCATCGGGACAATCGAGGGTCTTCGACAGCAGTCCGCTCGTCAGATCCCAGAGTTTCGCGCCGCCGGCGCGACTTCCCGCGACGGCGTATCTGCCATCCGCCGACATAACCACTTCGGCGACGGCGGCCCCAACGTTGCCGAGGGTCGATTCGCGGCCGGTTGCGAGCTCCCGCAAGATCGGCGAGCCGGATCCTCGAGCGAGCACCACGGTCTTGCCGTCCTGGCTGAAAGCAAACGCGCTGGCCTCGAATTTGGCTACCTGACGACCCGACGCAACGTCCCAAGCCTCGACCTGTTGCTGCTTCTTGACCAGGGTATACCGCGTCTGCATCCGGGCCAGGAGCCCGCCGTCGGGGCTGAACACGACCGTGTCCGCCTGCGGTACCGTGCTGATCAGATCCGGCTTGAGCGAACGCGCCCTCTGACCCGATCTCAGATCATAGATGTCGATGCTGGTATTGGTCTTGTTGGCCAGCCATCTTCCGTCGGGACTCACGACGAACGTCAGCAGCGGGCACACGCTCTGAGCGGGAGCCAGTCTGCGCGTGCCGCCATCCGCCACGGCGTATGTGTCGATCGAGCAGTCGTCGTTCTGAGTGGCGACGAACCGGCCGTCAGCGGTGAGCACCGGCACCCGGGCGAATCGGTCGCCGGAAACCTTGTGCCGCTGGGCGCGGGTCTTCAGATCCCACAACACGTACTCGATGTTGGGCGAGCCGCTCGAATCGACGCTCGTCGTTGACGACAGGAGAATCGCGCCATCATCGCTCAGTGCCACAGGCGCGGCGCCGTATCCCTTGACAGGCAGCGTCGCGCGCCGTCCGGTGGGAATATCGATGACTGTCAGGCTGGCATCGTCGAGCGATGGCCCGAGGATGCCCAGAACCCCGCCCCGCGGGGTTTGACCTGCTTGACCCGGCGCTACGCCAACTCGCCCGTCAGCGCTGACCAGTAGCTTGTCCCGCAACATCTTGTCCAGGACCTCCGCGTCCATCGGACTATCCGAGGCCGCGAAGCTGACGGCTGCAGTCTGCTCCGCGAGCACCACCGACTGTTGCTGGGCCACGGCGTCATACAGAACGACGCCCTGATGCGCATCGTAGACGACGACCGGATTGCTGTTGCGTGTGAAGCTAGCCACGGAGTCGTGAAAGGTGCGCAGCTGCCGATGTCCAGCAACATCCCACAGGGTCGTCACACCTGTTACGTCCTGCGATAGGACGTAGTGGCTATCCGGGCTGATCGACACCCGGTCGATTTCGGAGTTGTGCCCGATCGGTGGGATGACCTGCACGCCGTCCTCGGTGCGTTGCTCGTCAACGGCTCCACGGCCCTGACTCTCGGCCATGTTCTTTTCGATGTCCTGCCGGCTCGGCACGTCCGTCTGACCGAACATCCCTACTCCGGGCAGACAGGACGCGAGCAGAGGAAGAATCAATGGGACGGCCAGCCACCGACACAGGGCACTGAAACCGGATCTCGTGGCGCGCATTCAGGCGACTCCCCAGCCGTGATTTCTTGTTGGTCGCATTGTGCCCGTCCCGGGTTCGAGCCCTGCAGTCGAGCACGGGGGATGGTATCAAGCCGCCCAGGGAGAGCACTTACGGATCACATACCGATGCGACCCGTGAGCTGTTTTCGGCGCCTTTTACGCTTTAGAGAGGCAAACTCACGGGCGCTGGATCCGCCGGCCGGCGGGCGCAAGACAGTCGCCCTCCGTTCCGGCGTCCTCAGTTCTCGACGTGGTCTTCCTTCGCCTGCAACTGCGCCCGCTGATCGCGAGGATAGAAGTACCGCAGGTGGCAGCTCTCGCAGGCCTTGTCGATCCCATCCAACGCGCGCATGAGCGCCCGGGGATCCTTCGCATCAGCCGCCTTCATTGCGTTGTCGGCCGCGTCTCGCAGTCGCGTGGCCCGGCGGTCGAAGTCACCCCGGTTGGAATCCACAGCCGCCTGGATCTCCGCAGGCTCGCTCTCAATACCCGCGTTCTCGGCCTTGAAGCCCGCCGGCGCCGCCTTGATCCCCGGAGTGCCGAGGACCTCGGGTGCACGGCGCAGCACATTCAGCTCATCGCGGACCTGCGCCCAAGCAGCGTCCGTTGCCGGCGCCTCCAGGCGACGCCCCTGATCATCTGACACCTCGCGGATGGAGCGGAACAGGAACTCGCCAGCCGGATTGATCTGCTGATCCATGAACTCCTGGATCGACAGCGCCACCGCCGCGGGGGCCGCGGGCCCAGCGATAGTGGCCGCCGCGCCGGCAGCCGGAGCACTCGCGCCCCCGGCTGCGCCTGCCGCGCCCGGCGCAGGCCCTGATGCATCACCGCTCAGGAAGGAATCGAAGTCGACATTCGGGGCGGCGGGAGCTTCCTTGGCCGCGGCACCCGTCGTCGTAAAGCCGATCGCACGGCCCATTCCGATGACGAGCACCCAAAGCATCATGGAAGCGACCGCGCAAGCAACGCCCACCGGCGGCCCGCGTCGCGCCGTATCCCACTCACGCGAGCGACCCGCCGTGAAATGAAATACCAGCATGTTCAGACCCGCCAGGGCGATCAACACCAGCTTGGCGCGGAAGAAGCCATTTTCCCAGTAGACCCGGGCGTTGGTGACGAACATCAACGAGCCCGTGAGGGCCGCCAGGGCGAAAGCGGCCCACGTCCAGCGCAACATGTCGCCGGAAACACGTGTGAAGGGCCGCGCGGTTGATGCGATGCCCAGGATCCGCAGGTCCACCACCAGGATGGTCCCGAATACCAGCCCAAGGGCGATCACGTGGATGGACTCGAGCGTAGGGAACCAGTAGAGCGAGTGGCGGATGTGCTCCGCTATCCCGAGAGACTCGAGTGACTGCAGGAAGGGTGAGTCCGACACTGCGCCAGGCGCCGCTGCAACTGCCATGGCTACTTCAGGCCTTGGACCCGGACAGGGTCCCCCAGATGTGGTCGTACGCGATGAAGCGTCCGAGGAAGATGATGGCGACCCAGACCAACACAGCCGCCAGCATCAGCGCCCGCACCTGTCCTTGCCGGAGCAGAACGGTCTCCCACCTTTGCGGGTCGCGTCGCACCGAGCCTTGGAACCACCAGGACAGGCCCGCCCCGATCGCGACCAGGATCATCTTCAACCAGAACGAGAACGCGAGCAGCTCGCGCTCCGGCTCACCGACGATCAACGCCAGGCCCGTGGCGAGCAGCACCAGGAGTGCACCGGTCAGCCAGGGCCCGAAGCGCTGTTGGACCTGAAGCAACGTGCGGTCAGTTCCAGCAAGGCCGAGCACGCGCAGCGTCAGCATCAACACGCAACCGAGAACGACCCCGATCCCTGCGATGTGGATCGTCTGGATGCTGGGGATCACCCACTTCTCGTTCACCTGCATCCAGACACTGGGGGCCGTCATCGACAGCCACTGCGCGAAAGCCTTCATTCAGTCATGCCGCCTTTCATTGCGGAAGTTCGCCGCCTCAGGTAGTCGCCTAAGGCGAGCCAAGCCCTAGAACGTCTTACCGCCGATGAGCTCGTGTCCGTCCACCGAGTCGCAGGCCTTACCGGCGGCCGGCGGCTTCTTCCACGGGCACTTGGCAATGGCGCTGCCGCCGGCCCGCGAGCCGAACTTGGTGCCGTCGCGCATCGGATTGACCTTGATGCTGAAGATGGTGCCGGCCGGGAAGGTCTCGCCCGTGATGCCCTGCTCCGCCATGGCCGCGGCTCCGGCGAGCTCGACGCCGTAGTCCACGTTCTTGCCGTCCTTGTCCTTCACCAGCTTGCCGTCCGGGCCGATCAGAAACATGTGCAGCTCAGCGTGGTTGGCCTGAGCGATGAACTGCGTCGTCACGCCGGTGAGAGTCAGCGTCTTCGTCTGGTCGTACATCGCGAACGAGTGATGCGCCAATGCGGGAGCCACCACGGCACCCGCAACCACGGCTGCGAGCCCGACGGTCCGAGCGATTGATTGCAACTTCACAGTGGAATTCCTCCGTCTTGGCGTCGACCCGAGGCCGACGCCGTGTTTACTTGCCGTGTTTACTTGAAGATGTCGAGCACGTCTTTCGGAGCCGCCGTCTCTTCAGGCTTGTCCCAGCCCTGCTCGAACCACTGCTCCCAGTTCTGCGCCCACGGACGGCCGTAGTAGTCGACGAAGTTCGGGTCGTCCTTGGTGAGCTGTTGCGGGCGGCCCTTCACGTTCTTGATGTTCGACAGACACTCGATGAACGTGTGGCGCGCCGTGGGATCACCTGCGGGCGCCCGGCGAATGAACCGGTCTTTGACGCGCAGCGGCTGCACATACGCCTGCGAGTCGTACCAGACGGCCTCGTGATCCAGCCCGAGGAACTTGTGATTCGCATCGTAGAGGGGCTTGAACGTCTCGACGGCTTCCATCTTGTTCGAGGACTCGAACATCGTGTGTTGGTCCCAACCCTGAACGTGCGACGTCCAGCTGGTCAGCGTCTCACCGTCCCAGAATGCAACCGTTTCTCCGTACCACTGCGGCACCTTCTGGACGGGCTCCCGGCCGATCAGGAACTCACGCAGGAAGTTGGCAGCGATGCCTGAAATGAACTCGACGCGCGTCGGCGTAACACTCACCTCGAAGTTACCGCCGCGGGAGGACAGCGCCCACCAGCGGATGAACCCCTCGGGCAGGCAGAACGAAGCATTCCACTGTTTCGAATTGTCTACCGTCTCGTGGTAGAGCATCTGCACGTAACGCTTCTGCCACTCGGGTGTCAGGAGCGACAGCACGGTGGATGCCTGCTCGATCCCGCCCCACTGCCAGCGCTCACCCATGCCGGGCCCGCCCGCGCCGCGATCGGGTCCAGTAAATCCCGGCGAATCGGTAGCAGCCGGATCGCGGACATAGAACCCGTCCCAATCAGGCGTGGTGGCCTTGGTATAGACCGTCGGTCCGCCATGCGATTTCGCTTGGGCTTGAAGCGCCCGGTAGTGCTCTTCGGCCGTCTTGTAGGGATAGGGGCTGACGATCCGCTCTCTTGGGTAGTCAACCTTACAGTTGCCCCACGACGCGGAGGCCGGAGGATTGGCTCCCATACGGCCACGCTCCCACATCGCCTCGATCATCGCTCGCGGCGTGTTGCAGCGGAAATACCGCGGATCCGTCCAGAGCGCCTTGTCCTTGTAGAAGTTCTTCGAAGTAAACATGTCGACCGGCAATGGCTTGACATCCGCCGCGGGCGGCTCCGAGACCGGCTTCGGCGGTTCCCGCCGGAAGAGCACTCCGCCCACCGGGCCTCGGGTTTCCGGGTCACCCCGCTGCTGATCACTCAAAATCGTCGGTGGCGGCTCCGGTTGGCCAGTCAGCACGGGGTTCTCGCCCGCGGGCTTGGCCGGCGTTGCAGGCGCCTTCCCAGCCTGCTGTGCCAACGCCAGACCCGCGACCACCCCCATCACCAATGCGGCGCTAGCGGAAGCTGCAATTCGAGCCTTCATCTTTTGTTCTCTCCTGTATCGCCTGCCCGGATTCACTCCGGTCAGGTGGCCCGCCTTCGCCGCAGCTACGGGATTTACCTCAGCCGCGGCGGAAACGGAAACGGTAACGGCTACAGAAACGGTTAATTATCTTAGCGGGTCAGAAGCTTAGGAAGCGCCGCTTGAGCCAGGAGTTCACTTCCAGGGCCGCTGTGCGGCGCGGGTGGCCAGGCGAAACCTAAAGAATTCTTTAGGTCTCGCCGCGAGGCACCTTTCGCCGTTGGTGGCAGCCAGCATTTCGGCAGTAGGCCTATGCCAAACGCACAGGTCACCACCTGTAAGAGCGGCGACGGGGCACGGCCGGACCCCAAACGACACCGGGGCGACACGTGCGGCGGATCACGCCCTCACGGCAGTCACTTCACTTCCACCGGAGACGAAGGCTCATCTCAAACCCTCGTCATTTCCGCGCGGACACCACAGCGTAGTAACCGTGTGTCGGGGTGGCCTTGGCGTCCTTGAATCCCGCCTTGCCCAGCATGCTCACGAGCTCGCCCGCTGTGAACTGCTGACCCTTCGTTCCGATGAGCATGAAGAACGAAAAGGCCGCCGCCCTCGGGGGTGAGTCGTGAGCGTCGTCCAGGAGCATCTCGTGGATGAGGATTTGTCCGCCGGGCTCGAGAGCGTCGTACGTCTTCTGCACCAGCATGGCGGCTGTCTCGAAGTCCCAGTCGTGCAGGATGTTCGACATGAACACGGCGTCGTGGCCGGTGGGCCAGCTCTGACGGAACATGTCGCGCGGGTAGGCCTCGATCTGGC
>FTEY01000428.1_pt1 | contig 14774 bp, 10 predicted proteins | sample 1640321 | NCBI WGS metagenome assembly FTEY01 (sample SAMEA3914816, study PRJEB12502) | metagenome | biome: forest; material: soil | place: USA | collected 2011-09-16 | depth 0.3 m
GAATCATCGCGAACTCCCCTCGAGTCCCGATTGAGGTTCGCCGCGTCTTGTTCACGCGACGGCCGCGGCAGGTCTTCGGGCTCTCGGGCTCGCGTCATGGGCACATGACGCCAATCTACTGGGCGGCTTCCCGAACGGCCTCGAGGGCTTTGTAGCCTGCGAAGGCTCGTTCAGTGCTGTATCGCCGGTCGTTCCCGATTACCGCTGCGGGGCAGCTCCGGAATTGGCCTCGATGGCCGCACCGGATTCCCTCTTAGGCCCACCTGTAGGGGTGGGCACCGCTGACGACCACAAGATATTGTGGTCGTCCGGGCGTGTCAATTGTAATTCAGGGTCACCGTAATGGTGTCGCCGTACGTTCCAGGAGGCAGGTCCTGCAAGGCATCGACGTGGGCATACACCGTGTAGGGGTACTGGTTGTTTCCGATCTGCAGACTGCGTCCGTCGGAGACCTTCACGGTCCCGCTGGTGACACCGTCGCCCCAGATGATCGAGTGGCCGGGATTGGTGTAGAGGTTGTAAGTCATCTGGTGGCTGAGGCCGTCCTTGAGCTTGCGGGGTGTGTACGAGCCACCGCTGTTGGTGCCGGGATTCAGGAAAAGATCCCAGTTTTCGAACAGCCCAAGCGCCAACACCGAGCAGGAGACGGTGATGGTGCCAGTGCCGTCGAGACCATTGATGTTGCTGGGGTCGTAGGCCGACGCGAATGTCACGCCCGTAGCGGAAACAGTGCAGCCCTGCAGCAAGGCCAGCGCCGGTCTCGAGATCAGCACCAACGCACAGGCGAGTACGGCTCTCACAACAGCGGCCGACACGGGACCTCCCGCTCTTCTTCCTCGACCGGAATCGGCAATCTCACGTTGGCGACACACCGACCGCCCTCCCATCGAACCCGCAACGCGTTCTCACCGGTCTGGCCGTAAACGAATGCGAGGCCATCCAACCCGACGGGTGTGTTGCCGGCAGCCGTTTCCGCAATGGCACCTGCGGGAATGACGCCTCCGTCGGTCCGCTGCAGGCGGATCGTAGCGCCGCTGTGCACCTTGGCCTCCACCACTACCCCGCCCCGGCGGAACGGCACCGCGGAAAACGCCGTGCTGGACACATCAACCGACAAGGGCAGCAAGGCAGGATCGATGGTGATCTCGTTGCGCTCGAAGGGGCGTAACCCGGTGATCAGCGCCATTCCATCCGGGTCGGTGTGACCGGCGAGTTGACCATCCCGGTAGACCGGCATCCGGTCGACCCCTGGTACCCGCACCAACGCAAATCCCCGCTCGAGGCTGCGAGTCAGAAACGGCTGGCCGCTCAACCAGAGCACCGAGCTGGAAACTTCAGCCTGCGCCTGGGTGTAGCCCGCGACCTGCTGCAGCCACAGCGATGTGGTTTCCGCCTCGCCGTTGACGACCAGTCGAGCGTCTGCGGTAGCCACGCCCCCGCGTTGCGCCGAGACTTCGTAGCCGTAGCCGGGCCCGACCGGAACGCTACGCGCCATAGCGGCTGCCACCGCCGTCACCCCGTTGTCGCTGGACATACGTGAGCTCGTCGACCCCCCGCGTCCCAAGTGGTGAGTGAACTGCAGGGAGATGTATCTGGACGCCACGATTCCGGTCTGACGGCTGCAAAGCAGATCGAGATGGCCGAACTGGCCGAACGTGCGGCTGGCGTCCAGGGAGACAAATCGCGAGTGTCCGCCTGTCCTATTTTCCTGAACGGTCGCGAAGGCAACCAGCGACAGCAGATGCGGTACCGTCACTCCCAGATGAGCTGTCGCCCGCGTGCGCACCGCTGGTGTCAGGATCGAATCGCCCACCGACGCGAAGCCCGATGTTGCGTGGCTCGCATCCACCCCAAAACCGATAGACGAGAGTTCCTTCTGGACACCTGCCCCGATGCGACACCCTGTCGAGGTCGTTGCGGTGCCGCAGGCCAGCGAGCTGTTCCAAAGGAGCGCCAGCGGAGCGAGCCCGGCCAGGGAGAACGCCGCCGTACGGGTATTCTCGTCGGCAGACACCCGGATCTGTGCAGTGAGTTGGTTCGTGAAGCCGTGCCTCCACGACCCATCCGCGATCCATCCGGCATAAGCGTTGCTGATCTCGCCGTAGTCGTCGCGTTTCGCCCCCGCCTCTACGTTCCATGCAGTCAGCCCCGCGTTCAGGAGCTCCAAAGCCGCGTAGTAGTGTTGAGTCAGCACCTGTTCGCGACCCAACGCGTCCCGAACGATCACAGTGAGATCGCCATTGCCGGTGGGAACCGGAATGTGGTTCAGCGAGAACGGACCGGCCGGCACGGGAATCTGCTGGATCGTGGATCCATTGAGCAGCAGGTCGACGACGCCCGGCACGACGGACTCGCCGCGCACCGATGGCAGCGGAAACGGGATGAACGACGGCGTGGTCGAGAAATCGGTTCCCCACGAGATGCCCGCCAGGCGAACTTGAGTGCCGTCCGTGTCGGCGTTCGATAGGCCGTCACCGAGTCGCAGAGAGGTCTGCGTCGCGGGAAAATCCATCACGGCCGCCGTGTCGAGCCGCACTCCGCTCTCGCCCACAGGCGCCGGTGTTGCGAGCCATGTCGAGCTGACGAACAGCGGCCCACGAAAGGCTCCGGTTTCCAGCAGGCCCCCCACTCCATCGCCGGCGGCTCCGTGTAACGCCGTGATGTCATAGCGAGCGAACGCGCCCGGCGGCGACTGCTCAGGGGGAGTATGTGCTGCGCCGAGCGCGTCCACGTTGTGACCTTGCAGGAAGCTCGGCTGGACCACCACATCCAGCCGCGCCGCAGCGTTGTCGATGTGTGCCTGTACGCCTGGCAGGCCGCCGACACTCACGTATCCGGTCGTATCGGTGCGCGCGTCCAGCAACTCGCCCGGCAGCCGGATGCCCCAGCGATACAACTCCGCCCTCGGGATCCGGGGCGCCCCGTCGCCGTCGGTGCGAATCAGGGACCAGTCACCCAGGGTTGTGCCATTGACGGACACCTCCACGAGGGCCTCGACGTGCCCATCACTTGGCGCATCGCCCGCCAACGCTGTGCCATCCGCAAACGCAGGCGGACCCCACAGCAGGACGAGGAACGGCACTGGAGGGAGCGGGCGGCGCATTCAGACATCCCGGGCCCTGGGCCGGCCGCAGGCCATACCGGCCGCAGGCCATGCTGGCGGCATGCCGCGGGTCGCTCAGGGAGAGACGTCGAGTGCCTGGCGGCGCTCGCCGGTCTCGGTGGTGACGATCAGGTCCACCGGATCGCCCACGTGGATCGGCACGATCGACGGGCCCGACCAAACCCGCTGCCCTCCGGCTAGGAGATAACCGGCTTGCGCGGACTTCCAGACAGTCGCCCCGCTCGTTCTGTCGCGGGCCTCGAGCTTGGCCACGTGCTCCCAGTGTGAGCCGTCGTTGCGCGCCAGGACCCGCATTCCCCCCGACTGCGGCGCCTGTATCAGCCACTGCAGGTGCGAGTCCGTGCCCCCGAAGTCGAAAAACACCGGCACACCGACACGCAGCGCGACCTGGATGCTGTCAGCGCCGCCTTGGGTCGGTGTCAGGACTTCCCTGACATAGACACGAAAGGCCCGTTCGCGTCCGTCTTCGGGCAGCGCGCGAAGCCCGACCCTTACGATCTGCATCGCGCCGCTGGCTAGCTGTACGACCGGCGGCGTCACGACCAGTTGCTGGGTGGGTTCGTAGGAGTCCTCACCGTTGCGCTGGACCCAGACCATCCGCTCGATCTGCACCAGGACCGGACCGGGATTGTCGTTGCGAACCTCGATCACACCCACGGGTCGCTGGCGTGTCAGCTCGATTCTGGTGGGCCCGACGCGTAACTGACCTGCGTCCGCGATCCACGCAAATGTTGTCAAACAGGCGACCAGGGCGGGACCGCGCCAGCCTGCCATCGACGCCGATGCCCTCGCCCCGCGCATCAGGAGAAGTTCACCGTCACGGTGACGGTACTCGTGTAGGTGCCAGGCGGCTTGTCCTGCGAGGCGGTTATCCGCCCGTACACGGTTTTGGTGTCCGCCGCCAGCAGTCCGAGCCCGGTTCCCGACACCGTCGCCGTCGAGCCGCTCCCATCACCCCATACCGTCGTACGGGAGGTGGTCGTGTAGAGGTTGTAGGTCAGCGTGTTGCCGCCACTGGCGATATTTCGGCCCGTGTAGGCACCGCCACCGGTTCCGATGTCGAGCGACAGCGTGTACGTCGTTCCGACGGTGCAGAACACGTTGACCGTGGAAGTCATGTCCAGAGGTGCGCCCGACCCCGGGTTGTACGTCCCGAAGTTCAGGTCGGCCGCGGACAGATTACAAGCCGAGTTGATCGTGGCCTGGACGGTGAAGGTCGTCGAGTTGGTCCCGGCGGCACTGGCGACGGCCGTCAGCCCTGGCGCGAGGACACAGAGGGCCAGGCGCAGTGTTCGTCCGTGGCGCGGAGTTAGTTTGGCGCGGTGCATGAATCGACGCTCCGTTGCATCCATTTTACGGATATCGGCTATCCGTCGGGCCGACTATAGGGTGCGTGCGCTGCGGTAAGAATGACTTTAGTCTCGATTCGTGCGTGGTGCGGTGCGCCTGTTATATTCAACGCGGGATCCAACACGGCGCAACATTCATCACGGTGTTTGATGCACCAGTGCGCTCAACTCGGTGGGATCCCCAAAAATGGGACCCTGTGCCTGATCGCACTGGTTCTCGTCGAGGAATTCGAGCTGCGCGCGTGTCTCGACGCCGGCGGCGCAACACTTCAAGCCGAACGCACGTGCAACAGCGATCAGGCTCCCACAGACGCTGCGCGCGCTGCGGTCGCGCTCGATCCGTGAGACGAAGTCCTGGGGTATCTTGACGGCATCGACCGGCAGGTGCGCGAGCCGCGCAAGCGGGACCGACTCGGATCCAAAGTCGTCGAGCTGGATGCACACGCCCTGCTGGCGCAGATCCCGAAAGCGGCTGCGCACGCGGCTGCCGCCCGCGAGCGAGCGAAGGTCGATCTCGACGACGAGTCGCCAGGCCGGCAGCTCGGACGCCGCGAGTGCGTCCCTGATACACCGAGTCATCTGTTCGCTTTCGACAAACTGGCGTCCCGGCCTCACGCTCAGGCGCAGAGTATCGGCGCCCGTTGCCGCGGGAGAGGCCAGATAATGTGCGAATTGCTGACACGCACGGGTCATGAGCCAGCGATCCAGCGAGGTCTGCAGGTCCATCGTGGCCAGCAACGGCAGAAATTTCTCCGGCGGGACCGGTCCGATGACCGGATGAGTCCAACGCAAAGCGGTCTGCGCTGCCGTCACGCGGCGGCCCGTCAGGGCCATCACGGGCAGATACCGCAGCTCGAATTGTTCGTGCTCGAGCGCCCACCGAAGCTCCTGTTCGAAGTCCGGGCGTGCAAGCAACCGCAGTGGAACAGTGTCCGAGCAGAACGTTACAGCGTTGGTACGCCCGGAGAAATGCGCTCCCAGAGCGGCTGTCCTCGCGCTTTCGAACAAGGCGCGGGCGCCCCGGCCATCGCCGGGATATAGCGCAACTCCCACGCTGGGAACGAGCGTAGCGGTCTTGCCTTCATGCAGTCTGTCGGCGGCGACGACCTCGCGAACTCGGTCGGCCAACACGGCGGCGGCGGCGTGGCCGCTGACGTCCTCCCAGAGTACGCCGAGGAGGTCTGCCTCCTGTCGGCCGCAGGCCGCGGTCCTGTCTAAAGCTGCAATCTGCGTAGTGAGCTCGCTCACGAGACGATCCGCCGACGCCGGTCCCAGCGCCCAAGTGAGCTCACGCAAACCGCCGAGGTGGACGATTCCCAATGCCAGCCTGACTTCCCGCAGACGGGCATTCCCCACGGCGCGGTTGAACGCCTGCGCGAACTCACTCAGGGGGTCGCTCGCGGTTGTGTGCGACGTCTGACTGCCGCTGACAGGCGTCGACTCCGCCGCGGCTGACGCTCGCTCCCTGATGATCATGAGGACGCGGTCGACACCCTGCGGCTTGATGCGCACCGTGTACTGATGGACCTGGTGTGCGAACTGCCACTCCATAGAACCCCGACTCTTCAGCGTCCGGACGACCAGCTTGCGTAACTCGCCGGCGATCTGTATGCCCCAGAGCTCCGCGAGGGGTTTCCCCGCGAGGTCCGCCGGGTTGCGGGCGAGGCTGAGGCCATGCCCACCGAGGGTGCTGACGATGATGCCGTCGCGCCGAACGACCAGAGTCAGGTCGGGGAGCGCCGCGATCACACTCTGGCCCAGTTGTTGGTTCATTGAATCATCCTTTATGTCCCGACTGACGCAGCAGCAGCTCCACGGTTTCGTCCGAGACCGGCTCCGACGTACAGGACTCGATGTAGCCTTCGAGCTGCGCGGCCTCTGGATCACTCTCAACCCGGTCGAGCAGATCGGTGAGGTCGGCGGCCGAGCGGCTACCGCTCCACCCTACCCAGGCGTTGCGGCTTCGTTTGGCGCGATACAAAGCGGCATCCGCCAGATTCAGCACCTCCTCCCACGGGACGAGCCGCGGCGCCTCGGCCACGAACGGATAGCATGCAAATCCGATGGACACGCTGGTGCGCGCGACCCGACGCCCGTTGATTCGGAAACGCTTGCGCGCCACCGCCGATCGAATGCGCTCGGCGAGACCGGCCGCGTCCTGCAGGCTGCGGGCCTGATGGGCGATCACGAACTCATCACCGCCCCAGCGGACGACCTTGTCGGTCTCGCGCACGCAATCGGCCAACGTTCCACTGACTTGCGAGAGCACATGGTCGCCGGCTTCGTGCCCATGCTCATCGTTGATGGGCTTGAGGCGATCGAGGTCGACCACCATCAGGATCACGCGATACGGGCCACTCGGGTCGTAGCGATTCGAAGCCTCCGCCGCGGCGAGCAGCCGGGGCATGGCCTGATGCAGCGAGCGGCGATTCCCCAGGCCCGTCAGCGCGTCGGTCATGCTGACTTCCTCGAGCCGGGAGTTGACCTCCTCGAGCTTGTTGTAGCTCTCCTCCAACTGCGCATTGCGGTGGGCCAGCTCGTGCGTACGGTCGCGAACCTCGTGCTCGAGCTGCCGCCGGTACGCGCTTTCGCGATGCAACGACCGACGATGCGCCAGCCAGGCGGCGTAGGCTGCCAGCAGCGCGAGCAGGCCGTAGAGGCCATAGGCCCACCGGGATTTCCAGGGAGGCGGATCGACGGAGATCGGCAGGCTCCATCCGCGCGAGTTCCAGGCTCCATCCGCGTTGGCGGCCCGGACTCGCAATGTGTAAGTGCCGGACGCGAGCCCCGTGTAGGTCACGGTGCGGCGTGTACCGGCGGACTGCCATTCCGGATCGAAGCCTTCGAGCTGATATTGGAAGCGGTTCGCCGCCGGGGATTCGAAATCGAGGGCTGCGAACTCGAAGGTGACGACATCGTCCCGATAGCCCAGGTGCAATGAGCGCACCCGGTCGTAGAGCGATGCGGTGGGCGCAGGCAAGTTCAACTCGAGCAGCTTGGTGAGGGCCACCCTCGGTGGCGCATCGTTGAACCGCAGTCGCATCGGATCGAAAAGGTTGAACCCGTTGGAGCCGCCGAACAGCAATTGTCCGGAGCGCATGCGCAGGTGGGCGCCGAAGTTGAACTCCTCTGCCTGCAGTCCCTGCATTCGATGAAACGAGCGCACGGCGTTCGTGCGCATGTCGATTCGGCCGAGGCCGTGGTTGGTGCTTACCCAGACGTGACCCTGGGAGTCTTCTTCGATCCCGTAGACCGTGTTGTTGGGCAGGCCGTTCGACTCAGCGACAGTACTGAACTGGATGTCGGACAGGTCGCGGGTCGCTGTGGCGCGGTCGATGCCGCCATCGCGTGTGCCGATCCAGATCCCCCCTGCGCCATCGACATGAATGGCGTAAACCGTATCGCCACTCAGCGCTCGCGGGTCGGCACCGTGTCTTAGTTGGGTGAGCACGCCTGACGGGACGTCCAGAACGGAGACCCCCATTCCGTCAGTCCCTGTCCAGATTCGACCGAAGGAGTCCTCGGCCAGAGCGGTCACACGGTCCCCGACTCCGGGGTACACCTCGAACGAACCGGTGGCACGATCGAAGCGCGCCAGCCCGCCGCCGTAAGTGCCGACCCAAAGCCGGCCGTGTGAGTCCTTGAACAACGACATCACACCCGGCGCTGGAAGGGAGCGAGGATCGTGGGCGACATGACGATAGGACTCGACGTGCAGGGTCCGGGTGTCGATCCGGCAGAGACCCCCGCTCATCGTTCCGGCCCACACGAACCCCTCGGGGTCCGTCAGCAAGGCCATGACCCGGTCATCGGGCAATCCGTCGGCCTGCCCTTCCACATGGCGAAGGGTCTGTGTGGCGCCCGAGATCGGATCGACGAGTGCGATGCCTGCGCCGAAGGTTGCGATCCACAGCCGCCCGGTGTCGTCCTCCGCGAAGGCGTTGACATACCGGCTGCCCGGAGGGGCACTGGCCGCCGCCACGCGATGGCCGAACGACCAGGTGCGAGGACTCCACTTGCCCAGCCCGGCCTTGGTGCCCACCCACAGCAGACCACCACGATCTTCGAACAGCGCGCCAATGTGGTCGTCCGGGAGGCTGTCAGGATCGGTGGCGTCGAAGCGGTAGGTCTCGAAGTCGCCGTGCTCGCGGTCGAGCAGCGCGAGGCCGCTGTCGGTACCCACCCAGAGCCGACCGCCGCTGTCTTGAAGAAGCGAGCTGACGGCCATCGACGGCAGACTGCGAGGCGCCTGGCGAACGTGCCGAAAGGTCTGGCCGGCGCCGGTGTTGGGGTTGAACCACTCGAGGCCGAGATTCGTGCCGACCCAAACACTCCCGTCCGGCTCGATCAGCAGCGCGTGCACCTGTGCAGTCTGCAGGACCTGTGCCGTCTGCAGGACCTGAGCGCGTGTGCCCATGGATTCCAGACGAAGCCGATGATCCTCGATGAGCCCCGTGGTTCGGTTCAGGTATTTCAGCCCGCTTCCCGTGCCGATCCACAGGCCGTTCGGGCCGTCCTCCGCAAAGGCATAGATCGGATCGACTTCCGGGTTAGGTGTGGTCCGGAATCGCTTCAACGTGTGGTGGATCGGGTCGTACGAGACGACGCCACTCTCACGAGTGCCGACCCAGAGCGTGCCCGCGTGGTCGAAGTAGAGTGCTCGAGCGCGAGAGATGTGCTCATTTTCGATGGCGGTAAAGCGACCCGTGTTCGGATCTCGCCACGCAACACCTCCTCCGTCGGTGGCGACCCACAGCCGTCCTGCGTTGTCGAAAGTTACGGATCCAACCCAACTACTCGGCAGACTGTCATCACGCGCGCGGTCATGTCGCACGTGTTCGAATCCGTATCCGTCGTAGCGATTCAGGCCGTCTTCTGTGGCGAACCACAGGAAGCCTGCAGGGTCTTGAGCAATGAACGTGATGTTTTGTTGCGAGAGGCCCTGGTCGAGGCCGAACCGCTCGAAGCGCATCGGGTGCGAGTTCCCGGCGTCGCTAATACTCACGGCCGTCATCCGGCGCGGCGCAGACGCAACTGCGGAGCCCAGAGCGATGCACAACGCGAGAAGTGCGAGGGAACTCCGTCTGGCGTTCAGAGGAACTTCGCGCCCCGAAGGCGCCCTTGTAGACGGTGCACGCAAGAGCCCCCACTCCTTAGATGTGATCGGAGCGTATCCATGTGCTGTGCACGCCAGGCTGGACTGTGCGCACGTGGGGCAGCGCGGCAAACAGGACGGGGTTCGCTCTTCCGCGCACCCGTCGGGACTTTGGCCTCAGCGTGCACCGCAGCAACGCTTTAGCCCAACCTACGCACCGTCGCGTTTGCGGTTCCGCCTTTATGAGGAGGTCAGTATTCTTTATTTATCAACATGTTGAGAGCTATTCTTCAGAATGTAGCGTAAAAAAGACACGCGATCCGCTCGGATCCTGCTGCGATCTTGCTGGCTGCAAGACAGTTGGATGAAGAATTTTCCCGGGCGGTAGGCAGATGCTAGATTCTCGGCTATATTCCAAACGTAGTCGCTTGAGTGCATTAGGTTAAACAACAATCGACGCCGTCACGACCCGGGTTCTCCCCTAAGAGCCTCGTCGGAGAGGGCGCCACGCCGAGGTAGTGATGTCCACTACACTGGAACGATTCGAGGGGGCGACCCTGTCGTTGGCGAAGTCTGCTCTGGTGAAGGAGCGGATCACTGACGCGTACCGCAACCATCTCGCACTGATTGCGGAAGACGAGCTTCCTTTGGAGTTGCGCGAGGAGTTTCGTGAGCTATGCGGTGTGCTGACTCGCGAACGTCCTATGGTCCGCGGAGACGATGCCTTCCGCGCGACGGTGCGCAAGATGTCTGTGGAAGACGCAGACGACGTCGCTCATCGCGTCGTTAAAATCTTCGCGTCACTCGCACGCACCGAGGCCATTCAAACGGTGCTCGTGCCGAGGCCGAAGCTGGCGAAGGCTGTGCAGAACGTCGTCCCGCTGTACTTGTCGGAAGCCGCGGAAGCCTGAGAGATTCGGTTGCGTGCCGGCGCGGCATGTGTGCTGCGCGCGCTCCCGCTACTCGCTTTTCGGCCAGTCCACGCCGTCGAGCTTGAACTCGATGGTATCGAACCGTGCCGTGTCCTCGTGCCGCGCCTGTCTTTTCAGGGCGTCCACCAGCGCGCGCTCATCCCAGTCGATGATCTCGTTCGAGAGGTCCGAGATCACCTTGGGAATGGGCTTTTGCGACCCGAACGGCTTCATCAGGATCACGGGTTTGTTGGCGGCCTGAGCGAAGGTCAGCTCAAAGACGAACAGCTCCTTGTTCTCGTCGTACAGGCTCGACAGGGCGACGACCGCCTCCACCGGGGCTATCTGCTTGCGCAGATCCTCGCGGAGAGCGTCTTTGTCCCCGGTGGGGACGCGATCCGTAACGCTGTAGTTGCGGTAGAAAAAAGTACGCGAGCTTTCGAGGTACTCGAACACCCGCAGGTAGTCGTCCGTGTTCTCCCAGAAGTGGGTCACGAACAGTCGGACTGGATTGGCCTGGGACATGCGTGAGGCGCCTGCGAAGCGGTATTTAGGAAGCGCTGCGGAAGTCTCGCATAAGGTTGAGTGTAACAAAACGTGCCCGGTGACGGCGGGGTCGGCGCCCGGCGACAGCCTCGCCGGACGGTGGTCGCCGCCAAGCGTGGTCCTCCGCCATTGCCCTGCTGCGAGGCCCTGCCGCGCGTGGTGGCCCGCGCGCGTTTTACCGTGCCCCGGGTCACTCGGCTATGATGCTTCTTTTGCGGCAAGGTCCACGTCCCGTTGCGCTTACTTGTCTATAACATCCGTTACGCTACCGGTACCGGGCCGGCCTTCCACCTCCCCGTCCCGGGCGCGGGTTATCTGCGAAGCAACCGCAAGGTTCTGGACGGCATCACGGAGTTCATCCGCGCCGAGCAGCCCGAGGTCGTCGGCCTGATCGAAGTCGATACCGGATCCATCCGCACCGGCATGGTCAACCAGGCCGAGCACATCGCCAGCCACCTCGGCCACTACACGACCTTCCAGAGCAAGTACGGCGCGAGCTCGCTCAACAACCTGATGCCGATCGTGCGCAAGCAGGGCAACGCTTTCCTGTCCGCGCCCCACGTGCACGGTGAGCGATTCCACTACTTCGATACGGGGATCAAGCGCCTGATCATCGAGCTCGAGCTCGAGGATGTGTGCGTGTTCCTGGTTCACTTGTCGTTGAAGTACCGGCATCGTCAACTGCAGCTGCGGTCCCTGCACGACCTCATCGTGCAGTCACACAAGCCAGTGATCGTCGCGGGCGACTTCAACACTTTCTGGGGCACCCACGAGATCTACCTGTTCATGCGCGCCGCGGGACTGCGCAGCGCCAACTCCGCCGGACTGCCGTCCTTTCCGGCCAGAGTGCCGCGCATCGAGCTCGACTTCATTCTCGTGACCGAAGGGATCGAAGTGACGGACTTCCGCATCCCGGACGTTCGGTTCTCTGATCACCGCCCACTGGTGTGCGATTTCCACGTTCGCGAGGCTGCGCGGCGATCTGCCGCGTGAGGCACCACCTGTGTTGAGGGTCCGCCGATGAACCAGTCCTCCGCCGCCCCCACCTCACCCTCCTCCGCGACTTCCTGGACGACCGAGCGTGATGCCGACGGCATCGTCTGGCTCACTCTCGACAAGCCCGGTAGCTCTGCCAACGTCCTGTCGGCTCAGGTATTACAGGAGCTCGATGGCGCTCTCGCCGACCTCGAACGCAAGCTGCCTCGCGGTGTCGTCATCTCCTCGGCCAAGAAGAGCGGCTTCATCGCCGGTGCCGACATCAAGGAATTCACCGGCATCGCCAATTCGGAGGACGGCTACAAGCTGATCCGCAGCGGCCAACAGGTCCTCGACCGCCTCGCCGCCCTGCGTTGTCCGACGGTCGCCGCCATTCATGGTTTCGCGCTCGGCGGGGGATTCGAGCTGGCTTTGGCGTGCCGCTATCGCGTGGCCGTCGGCGACGACAAGCTGACTTTGGGCCTACCCGAAGTGCAGCTCGGTATTCATCCGGGGTTCGGCGGCACCGTCCGCTCCGTCAATCTCGTCGGCGTGCGGCCCGCGATGGACATGATGCTCACGGGCAAGTCCATCCGCGCGGACAAGGCTCAGCGACTCGGCCTGGTCGACCGTCTCGTGTCTTCCGAGCAACTCAAGTCCGCCGCCGCAGAAATCCTCCGCAATCCACCCCCTCCGCACCAGCCTCCGTTCGCCGAACGTGTATTGAGCTGGTCGATCGTGCGCCCCTTCATCAAGGGCACGATCACAGCGCAGGTGGCGAAGAAGGCGCGCCGCGAGCATTACCCTGCCCCGTACGCGATCATCGATCTTTGGGGGAAATACGGAGCGAGCGGCTCTGCGGCTTACGAGGCGGAAGCGCGTTCAATCGCGCATCTGTTCACGACGGAGACCTCGCGCAACCTCGTTCGCCTGTTCCTGTTGACCGATCGATTGAAAGCCCTCGGGGGCAAGTCACCCGTCGAAGTCAAACACGTCCACGTCGTCGGCGCCGGAGTCATGGGCGGAGACATTGCTGCCTGGTCCGCCCTGCGTGGCTTCACTGTCACGTTGCAGGATCGCGCCCTCGAGTATATCGAGCCGGCATTGCAGCGCTCACGGGAGCTGTTCGACAAGAGGCTTCGCGATCCGCAAAAAAGCGCCGAGGCCGCAGCGCGTTTGCAGGCCGATGTTGCGGGCGATGGAGTGGCCCGAGCGGACGTGGTCATTGAGGCGATCTTCGAGAGCCTCGAGGCCAAGCGATCGCTCTATGCCAGTCTCGAGCCGCGGATGAAACCCGAGGCGCTGTTGGCAACCAACACCTCCAGTCTCATGTTGGAGCCGCTGGCGCAGCAGCTGGCCCGGCCCGGTCGCCTGGTGGGCCTGCACTTCTTCAATCCCGTGTCCCAGATGCCGCTCATCGAAATTGTGCGCTCGACCAGCACCGAGCCCCAGGTGATGCAGGGAGCTTTGTCGTTCGCGCGCCGACTCGACAAGCTGCCCGTTCCGTGTCGGAGCGCACCGGGATTCGTGGTCAACCGCGTGCTGATGCCGTACCTGCACGAGGCGATGTTTGCCGCCCAGGAGGGCGTGCCCCTGCCCGTCATCGACGCGGCGGCCGTGCGGTTCGGCATGCCGATGGGTCCTATCGAGCTGGCCGATGTGGTCGGACTCGATGTGGCGCTCGATGTTGGGGAGATCATTGCCGCCGAGCTGGGGCGGCCGCCTCCGGACCTGGCGCGCCTGAAGGAGAAGAAGGAGGCGCGCAAGCTCGGTCGCAAGACGGGCGAAGGCTTCTACGTGTGGCAGGACGGCAAGGCGTCAAAGCCGCAGGTGCACGCCACGGCCCCGCAGGATCTGATCGATCGGCTGATCCTCGTCATGGTCAACGAATGCGTCGCCTGCCTCCGGGAGCAAGTCGTCGAGGATGCCGATCTGATCGACGCCGCCGTGATCCTGGGTACCGGGTTCGCGCCCTTCCGTGGGGGCCCGCTCGCCTATGCACGCAGTCGTGGTGTGAGCACCGTTGTAGCGCGTCTCAACGAACTCGCGGGCCGCTATGGGACGCGCTTCACACCTGATGCGGGGTGGAGCCTCCTGGGCTGAAGTCGCCGGAACCAGCAGCCCCGAAACCGTGAACGGGTAGCCGGCCGGCCAAAGGTCCTGTGCTACCATCATTCGTCTAATTTCGACGCACCAGTTACCGGAAAAATCGCGTCAGGCCCGACGAAATGTCCGAAGAACGCGAAGCCAGCGTTCATCTGCTCAAGACCCTCGCGCCTTTGGACGGTCTCAAGCGCGACAACTTGGCCGCACTGGCCAAAAAGGTCTCTGTGCGGACGATGCCGGCCGGTCGGGTGCTGTTCAAGGAAGGCGACACCGACAAGCGGACGATCTGGATCGTCGAAGGCATGGTCGAGGTCCAGGAAGCCGGCCGCACCATAGCGATGATCCACGGCGGGACCCGCGAGGCCCGCACCCCTCTGTATCCCGAGCTACCGCGCCGCGTCACCGTGCGCACCAGCGAGCAGGTCAGCTATCTGTCGATCGATAGCGAACTGCTCGATGTGATGATCACCTGGGATCAGACCGGCACCTACGAGGTCTCCGAGCTGCAGCAACAGGGCGAAGCCCAGGGGGGCGACGACTGGATGACCACCCTGTTGCAGACCAACGCCTTCCATCGGATCCCGCCTGCCAACATCCAGGCGATCTTCCTGCGCCTGCAGCGCACGCCCTTCCGGGCCGGCGAAGTCGTCATCAAGCAGGGTGACGAA
>FTEY01000589.1_pt1 | contig 14378 bp, 9 predicted proteins | sample 1640321 | NCBI WGS metagenome assembly FTEY01 (sample SAMEA3914816, study PRJEB12502) | metagenome | biome: forest; material: soil | place: USA | collected 2011-09-16 | depth 0.3 m
CAACACCACCGGGTTCAAGAAAGATCGTGCCGTGTTCGAGGACCTTCTGTACCAGAACGTCCACCAGGTCGGCGCCAACACCTCGCAGACTACGCAGTCACCGTCCGGGTTGAACCTCGGCACCGGCGTGCGGGTCGTGAGTACGACCAAGAACTACACCCAGGGCAGCCCCAACACGACAGGCAACGCCCTGGACATGATGATCCAGGGTCGCGGCTTCTTTCAGATCCAGATGCCCGACGGGTCCCTCGCCTACACTCGCGACGGCACTTTTCAGCCCAACCAGCAGGGCCAGCTCGTGACCGCGAGCGGCTACGTGGTGCAGCCGGGAATCACCGTCCCCCAGGGGGCGCAGAGCGTGACCATCGGCGCCGACGGCGTCGTCAGCGTGCTGCTGCCCGGGCAGAGCAGCCCGTCTCAGGTCGGCCAGTTGCAGGTCGCCGATTTCATCAATCCCGCCGGCCTGCAGCCGCGCGGTGACAACCTGCTGGTCGAGTCGGCCGCCAGCGGGGCTGCCCAAACCAGCGCGCCCGGACTGAACGGCACCGGCACGATCCTGCAAGGCTCGCTCGAAGGCTCGAACGTCAATGTCGTCGAAGAGCTGGTCAACATGATCCAGACCCAGCGCTCGTATGAGATGAACTCGAAAGCCATCTCGACGACGGACCAGATGCTTCAGTACGTAACGCAGAACCTGTAATGAGCCACGCGACCCGCACATCGAACGACGGCGCCCACAGGCGCTTCCTTGCGCGGCTGGCGATTGCCGCAACACTCCTGGCCCTCGCGGCGTGCCACACCGTGCCCAAGCCGCCCGAGGACATGGACTTCACCTGGCCGACGGAGCCCGAGGCCGAGGCCAATGGCGGCATCTATCACCCCGGGCACGAGACCGCTCTCTTCGAGAACGTCACGGCCCGCCACATCGGCGACACGGTCACCATTCATCTGGTCGAGCAGACAGCCGCACAGAAGAGCTCGAGCACCTCGACCGCGAAGACCAGCAAGGCCGCGTTATCCGCGCCCACCGTCTTCGGCAACCCGATTTCGATTCACGGCAACAACCTTCTGCAAGGCAGCCTTGGCAACGACTCGAGTTTCGCGGGCTCGGGTGACAGCAAGCAGAGCAACAGCCTCACGGGCGACATCACGGTGACCGTGATCAAGCGTTCCCCGAACGGCAACATTCTGGTGCGCGGGCAGAAGTGGCTCGCCATCAATCAAGGCAAGGAATTCGTGCGCCTGCAGGGCGTGATCCGCCCGGCCGACATCGCGCCGGACAACTCAGTGGCCTCCTCCAAGGTCGCCGACGCGAAGATCTCCTACGGCGCCAAGGGGGCTCTCAACGATGCGAACCAACCCGGGCTGCTGTCCCGTTTCTTCAGCTCGATCCTGTTCTGACACGCCCAAACATGAAAACGCTTTACTCCTTCTTAGTTGGCGCCGCTTTGATTCTCGCAGGCGGCTTGCCTGCGCACGCCGAACGTGTCAAGGACATCGCCTCGGTTTCCGGCGTGCGAGCGAACCAGCTCGTAGGCTACGGCATCGTGGTTGGTCTCAACGGGACGGGCGACCAGACCAGCCAGGCACCGTTCACCATCCAGAGCATCATCAACATGCTCGCGAAGTTCGGCGTGACCATTCCGGCCGGCACCAATCCCCAGCTCAAGAACGTCGCGGCCGTAACGGTGCACGCGGACCTCCCGCCGTTCTCCAAGATCGGGCAGACGATCGACGTAACGGTTTCGACGATCGGCAACGCAGGCAGTCTGCGTGGCGGCAGCCTCATCATGACTCCCATGCGCGGCGTTGACGGAGAGGTGTACGCGATGGCGCAGGGCAGCCTCATCGTCAGCGGCATCGGTGCCGAGGGCAAGGATGGCTCGCGTATCTCGGTGAACATCCCGACGAGCGGCCGGATTCCCAATGGTGCCTCGGTCGAAAAGGAGGTTCCTTCGAACTTCGCCACTCAGCCGTTCGTGATGCTGAATCTGAACACGCCCGACTTTACGACTTCGACGCGTGTCGTCGAGGGCATCAACAAGCTCCTGGGACCCGAGACCGCCAAAGCGGTCGACGCGGTCTCGATCAAAGTGCAGGCGCCGATCGATCCGGCGCAGCGGATCCCGTACCTCTCGACACTGGAAGGCATTGAGATCGAGCCCGGTGAAGCGCCGGCACGGGTCATCGTCAACTCGCGGACGGGCACCGTCGTCATTAGCAATCATGTGCGGGTGATGTCGGCGGCCGTTGCACACGGCTCACTGTCCGTAACGATCACCGAGCGAAGCGATACCAGCCAACCCGGCCCGCTCAGTAATGGCACCACGGTCACGACACCGCGTAGCCAGATCGACATCAAGGAAGGTGAGGGCCGGATGTTCGTTTTCGATGCGGGCGTGAACCTCGACGAGATCGTGCGCGCCGTCAATCAGGTAGGCGCCGCTCCCGGTGACCTCGTCGCTATTCTCGAGGCACTCAAGTCAGCTGGCGCCCTGAGGGCAGAGCTCATCGTGATCTGAACTTGTCATGAGCGCGCCGCCCATCAAAGACGCCAGCGTCTATACAGACGTCAGAGGCCTCAACTCGCTGAAGCAGGCTGCCAAGACGCAGGACCCGCAAGCGGTCCGCGAGGCTGCGCGGCAGTTCGAGAGCCTGTTCACCCGCATGATGCTCAAGAGCATGCGGGCGGCGAACTTCAAGGACCCCAACTTCGGCAGCGACCAGAGCGACTTCTACCAGGACATGTTCGACGATCAGCTCGCCGTCCAGATGTCCAAAGGGCACGGACTGGGCCTGGCTGACATGATGGTCCAACAGATGACGCGCGCGGGAATGCTCCCTGCCGCCGCGGCGACAAGCGCCGGCCCTGCAGGCGCCACCGCGCCGACCGCAAGCACACCTGCCACCGGGGGTGCCGCTACGAGTGCGGCGCCGACTCCCGCCAGCAGCGCGAGCGCCTCCGGCCCCGCTGCGGACGCGGCGGCCCCCAGCTCCTCTCCTACCACGGCGCAAGACGACTTCGTCAAAGCCATGTGGCCTGCCGCGAAGGCCGCGGGAGACGCGCTCGGCGTCGACCCCCGCAACATTGTCGCTCAGGCTGCACTGGAAACGGGTTGGGGTCGCGCCGTGCCGGCCGACAATGCGGGCCGTACGAGTTTCAATCTCTTCGGCATCAAGGCCGGATCGCAGTGGACCGGCGCTTCGGTTGGTGTCCGTACGCTGGAATATAGCGGCAGCGTGCCGACCGCCCGCACGGACAAGTTCCGCGCGTACTTCTCGACGGATGAGAGCTTCCAGGATTACGTTGCGTTGCTGCGTGGCAACTCGCGCTACTCCGCGGCACTCAACACTGGAAGCGACACGAACGCTTTTGCGACAGCTTTGCAGAACGGCGGTTATTCGACCGATCCCGCCTACGCGAGCAAGCTCACCGCGATTGCACAGAATCTCGACACGAGCGTGACGGGACTCAAGTCCGCCGATGCTCGGCCGATAAGCCCATCAGCCACGATACTCTGAGGCGCCGACGATGTCCGATATTTTTTCCAACGGCGTCTCCGCTTTGCAGGCATTCCAGCGCTCGCTGGACACGATCAGCAATAACATCTCGAACGTCGCAACTCCCGGCTACAGCCGTCAGACAGCGAATCTCGTCGCCAATCCGGCACAACAATATGGCAACGGCTTTGTCGGCAGCGGCGTAAGCGTCAACACGATTACCCGCACGTACAACGAGTACCTCGCGGGACAGGTGCGCACTTCGAACACCTCGTACCAGCGCTCGAATGAGTTCGCGACGGATGCGTCGCAAGTCGACAATATGTTCGCGGACCCGACGACGGGACTTTCGGCGGGCCTGCAGAAATTCGTGGGCGCCGTGCAGGACATGGCGAACTCCCCTTCGACCAGCGCACCGCGTCAGGTCGTACTGTCGCAAGCCCAGGCTCTCGCGCAGCAGCTGCAGGGCTACGACTCCCAGCTGCAGACCTACAGCGACCAGGTCGACCAGCGCATCCAGTCGACCGCCAACGACATCTCCGGAATCGCACACTCGATCGCGCAACTCAACAGCCAGATCGCCCTCGCCTACGGCAGCGGCCAGCCGCCGAACGATCTGCTCGACCAGCGCGATCAGCTCCTGAACCAGCTCAGCCAGGACGTCAACGTCTCGATCACGAACCAGGACCACCAGGTCAACGTCTACATCGGCAACGGCCAGCCGCTGGTGATCGGCGCAACCGCCTCGACCGTCGGCACGGTTCCGAACGCCTACGACCCGACGCGCAGCGACATCGTCATCAAGACCAACGGGTCCAACATCAACGTCACGGGCGACATGACAGGCGGAACGCTGGGAGGCATGCTCGACTTCCGCAACCAGGTGCTCGACCCGGCGCGCGGCCAGCTCGGCCTGATCAGCGTCGGACTTGCGAACGCGGTCAATAACCAGCAAGCAGCGGGCATCGACCTCAACGGCAACCCGGGTGCCGCGATGTTTTCCGTCGGCGCCGTGCAGGTGCAGACGAACTCGCAGAATGGCGGCACGGCCAGCCTCGCAGTGACGCGCTCGAATGTCGGTGGCCTGACGGGCTCGGACTACATCCTGGCGGACACGGCTGGCGGTTGGCAGCTCACGAACAAATCCACCGGTGCGGTCGTAACGATGACCGGTGCCGGTACGTCCGCCAGCCCCTTCGTTGCGGACGGCATGAGCATCGTGGTCTCGGGAACCGCATCCGTGAGCGACAAGTTCCTGATCAAGCCGACGGCCGCGGCGTCGACCGGACTCACGGTGACCCTGACCGATCCGGCGCAGATTGCGGCCGCCTCTCCGGTCAAATCCGCGGCAGCCACCACGAATACCGGTACCGGCACGATCTCGGCGCCGACGGTCGGCAGTCCGACCAATCCGCAGCTGCGCAGCCCGGCCACCATCACATTTCTGACGGCTACGACGTACTCGGTGAACGGCGGCGCCGCCCAGGCATACAACCCTGGCACACAGATCTCGGCGAACGGTTGGACCGTGACGATCAGCGGAAACCCGGCCCCCGGAGACAGTTTTGCGGTGAAGGACAACGCGGGCGCCACGGGAGACAACACCAACGCCCTCGCGTTAGCGGGTGTCTTCGACCAAAAAGGCCTGAACAACGCCACCGATTCGATCAACTCGTACCTGGGCCGCTTTGTCGGCAACCTCGGTACGGTGACACAGCAGGCGAAGAACGACGCCAGCGCGCAGCAGTCAGTCAATACGAGCGACAGCCAGGCGTTGAGCAATGCCTCGGGTGTCAATCTCGATGAGGAAGCGGCGAACCTCATCAAATTCCAGCAGGCCTACCAGGCCGCGGCGCAGATGATCAGCGTCGCCAGCACCCTGTTCCAGTCGGTGCTGCAGGCCGCCCGGGGCCAGTAAGCGTTTGCCGCCCACTTAGAGAATCACGGACCATGCGCATCTCGACCGTAGCCTTCAGCCAGCAGACGATCGATCTGATCAACGACAAGACGGCGCAGCTGGCGATCACCCAGGCACAGCTCTCGAGCGGCCTGAAGGTCAACAGCCCGGCCGACGATCCCGTCGCCGCGGTCCACATCCTGCAGATCAATCAGGCCATCGCGCAAACGGCGCAGTTCGGGCGCAATGCCGATGCAGCCAACGCGCGACTGGCGAACGAAGACTCGACGATCTCGAACATGACCAACCTGTTGCAGCGCGTGCGCGACCTGACAGTTCAGGCCAATAGCGGCAGCGCCGACGCCGGTTCCAGAGCAGCCATCGCTACCGAGCTGGATCAGGATATGAATCAGCTCATGGACCTGGCCAACACGCGCGACGCGAACGGCGAATACCTGTTCTCCGGCCTGACCACCCAGGTGCAGCCCTTCGCGGCCGGCGCGGGCGGCGCCGTCGTCTACGCAGGCGACCAGGGCACGCGGCTGCTGCAGATCGGCCAGACCCAGAAGGTCGCCGATACCGACAACGGCTTTCAGGTCTTCCAGAACATCCCGGCAGGTAACGGCTACTTCACGACCACGACGCCTTCGACCAACACAGGCACACTGTCTGTCGGCACGTCCTCCGTGAATAGTTCGTCCGCCTGGGTTCCCGGCACCTACACGATCACGTTCGGTGCGAACGGCGCGTACACGGTCACGGATGCGGCCAGCAATCCCGTCTCAACCGGAACGTATACCGACGGCGGAACGATCTCGTTCAACGGCGCCAACGTTACGTTCAAGGGCACCCCTGCGGCGGGCGACACGGCCACCGTCAAGACGGCAGCCACCCAGGATGTCTTCGGCACGCTCAGTCAACTGACGACGGCGTTGCGCTCGACGATCAACTCCCCGGCGCAGTCGGCCCAATACGCGACGACGCTCGGCAACACACTTTCACAGCTCGACCAGGCGATCAGTCACCTGGATGACGTTCGCGCGACGGTGGGTTCGCGTATGAATGCCGTCGCAACCGCGAAATCGACCGGCCAGAGCGCCACCGTCGATCTGCAGACCTCGCTGTCGCAGCTGCAGGACCTGGATTATGCCAGTGCCATCGGCAAGCTGACCGTACAGCAAACCGGCCTGCAGGCGGCTGAAGCGGCTTACGCGAAGATTTCACAGCTTTCGTTGTTCAACTACATCAAGTAAACCGTGACGCACTTCAAGCTCAACCCGGCCCCGCGGCTCAAGTTCACCGCCCGCGGTCCGATACAAGGGTCAGACACGCGGGGCGCCCTGAGGCGACCTGCAACGAAAGCCCAAGGCTCCGGCGATACCGCCGGGGTCGGCGAAACTTGAGGAGTTATCAATGTCACTGGTCATTAACACGAACATCATGTCGCTGGACGCGCAGAAGAACCTGCAAACGTCCGGCAACGCGCTCGCGACCTCCCTGCAGCGCCTGTCGTCCGGTATGCGCATCAACAGCGCCAAGGACGACGCGGCCGGCCTCGCTATCGCCGACCGGTTCACCTCGCAGATCAACGGTCTCAACCAGGCCGCCCGCAATGCGAACGACGGTATCTCGCTCGCTCAGACGGGTGAAGGTGCCCTTGCCCAGGTGACCTCCAACCTGCAGCGCATCCGCGAGTTGGCCGTGCAGTCCCTGAACGCCACGAACAGCGCCAGTGACCGCCAGGCCCTCGACGCCGAAGTGCAGCAGTTGAAGGCGGAAAACGATCGTATCGCGCAGACGACCACGTTCAACGGTGTCAAGCTGCTCGACGGCTCGTTCTCCAGCCAGGCCTTCCAGGTCGGCGCGAACCAGGGTGAGACGATCAGCGTTTCGGCAATCTCGAGCGCCCGCACCTCGGCCCTCGGCCAGAGCTTCACGGCTGCCCACACGAGCACGGCGACGACTGCCGCCCTCGCCGCCGGCGACCTGACCCTCAACGGCGCTGCGATTCAAGCGTCGGTTGCAGGAGCCGGCCCCGGCCAGAGCGCTGCGAGCGCCTCCTCGATTGCCAGCGCGATCAATGCGTCGCAGAGCGCCGTTGTCGCGACGGCGAACGCCACCGCGCAGGCCGGTGCTGCTGCGACGGGCTTCACGGCCATTGCTGCTGGTGACCTGACGATCAACGGAGTCGCGGTCGGAGCGGTTGCTGCCGGCACGAACGCCGTCACCCAGGGTGCGAACGTTGCTGCCGCGATCAACGCGGTGTCGGCTGCCTCGGGCGTATCGGCCTCGGCCAACGCCACCACGGGTGCAGTGACCCTGACGGCCATTGACGGTCGCGACGTCATTTCCGCCTTTGCGGGTGGTAGCGCCACGACTGCGAGCACCGGCTTTACGGCTGCCACGACTCACGGCACGATCAACCTGGCGGCCTCTTCGCCGACCGCGAACGTGTCGATCGTTGTTGGTGGTGCAAACGTCGCCAACGCGGGTCTGACCGCGACGACTTACGCAGGCGCACAGGGTGGTACCGCGATCGCGAATATCGACGTGCTGAGCGTGACGACCTCCAACGCAACGCTGAACTCAGTCGACTCAGCTCTATCTCAGGTTGACGGCATTCGTGCCGCCCTGGGTGCGTATCAGAATCGCTTCCAGTCGGCGATCAACAGCATCCAGACGACCTCCGAGAACTTGACCGCCTCGCGCAGCCGCATTCAGGACGCGGACTTCGCGGCCGAGACGGCGAACCTGACCAAGGCCCAGATCCTGCAGCAGGCGGGCACGGCGATGGTGGCTCAGGCGAACTCGTCCCCCCAGGGCGTCCTGGCCCTTCTCAAGAACCTGTGAGGTATTGATTGGCCCAGACCTTGGGCACTGCGATCGAGCCGACGGCGCTGGTGGCAACACCGGCGCCGTTGGCCGCTGCATTTCCGTCGCAAGGCGCTGCGGGTTCCGCGGGGCAACAGTCGCGGACTGCGGTTTCGGATGCGGTCAAGGCCGGAATGGCTGTAGCCGCTCGGACTGCCGCGACCGAGGAAGCCTCGCCCTCCGTGGCGACTCAAGCGGTGATCGATTCCATCAATGCCGAGCTGCTGACAGCGGGAAAGTCCCTGGAACTGAGCGTCGACTCCGAGTCGGAACGCTCCGTCGTCATCCTCCGCGACACCGCCACTGGCGATGTCATCGGACAGTTTCCCACCGAGCAGGTCCTGCGCATGCAGACCCTTCTCGGCGCCAGCAATCCGCATTTACTCGTAGACACCACCGCTTAGGAATTCAAGATGGCCACCGTCCCCGATTCAACTTCGAGCTCACTCTCATCGACCATCCTGGGCTCGCTCGGCTCCCTTTCGGGAGGCACCTCGACGGTTGGCGCGAACAATCTCAACGTCACTACGCTTGTGAGCCAGCTCGTCGCCGCGGAACGCGCGCCTCGGCAGGCGGTTCTCGACGGGCAGAAGAATACCGACACTACTGAACTCTCCGCGCTTGGCACGCTCAAGAGCGCGCTTGCGACCTTTCAGTCGGCGGCCCAGGCCCTGGCGACACCGTCGGCATTCAACAGCAGCAAGGCCAACTCCAGCAACAGCCAGATCGTGACTGCCACGACCGACGCCACGGCCGGCACCGGCACGTACACCGTGCAGGTGGTGGCTCTTGCCCAGTCCGAGCAGTTGGCCTCCGGGGCGATCTCAGGCGGCGCCACCGGAACGGTTGGCGCCGGAACCCTGACGATTGGCCAGGGCTCCAACTCGTTCACCGTCACCGTAGACTCGACCGACAATACGCTGCAGGGAATCGCGAACGCGATCAATGGCGCGAACGGCAACACCGGCGTTCAGGCTACGATCCTGAACGAGTCGGGTGGCGCGCACCTGCTGCTAACCTCGTCCAAGACCGGCGCGGCAAGCGCAATCACCGTGACGGCCGCAGGCGGCGACGGTGGCCTCAACCAGCTGAACTACAATTCCACGACGAAGAACATGACGGAAGTGCAGCAGGCGCAGGACTCGCACATCAAGATCGGAACCTTCGACCACTATGCGTCGTCGAATGCAGTCTCGGACGCGGTGACCGGCGTGACCTTCAATCTGGTTTCGGCGTCTCCGGGCACGAATGTCGCCGTAGCGGTGAACCCCGACAACAGCGGCATCGCGACGCTGGTGGGCAACTTCGTCAGCGCGTACAACACGCTCGCGGCCACGATGAGCTCTCTCGACAGCTACGACTCCAGTTCCAAAACCGCCGGACCGCTCCTCGGCGACGCGGCCCTTTCGGGCATCGCAACTCAGATTCGGCAGGACCTCAGCGACGCCGTCACTGCCGCTCCCGGCGCCTACAACTCGCTGTCCTCCATCGGAGTGGCCAAGCAGGCGGACGGCACTCTGACGTTCGATTCGACGAAGCTCGCCACCGCGCTGACGCAAAGCCCTGACTCCGTGGCGCAGATCTTCGCCTCAGCCGACGGCGTGGCGGTCAAGCTTTACAACGACATTGGCAACGCGATCAGCACGACGGGTGGCATCGGCAACCGCATCACGTCGCTGAATACCGATCTGAGCAACAACGCGAACCAGAACAGCGATCTGGACACGCAGATGGCGACGGTACAGGCAAACTACACAGCGCAGTTCACAGCGCTGGAAACGCTGCTGGCACAGCTGCAGACCACGTCGAACTACCTGACGCAGGAGTTCACTGCGATGCAGAACAACCAGAAGAACGCTTAACCGACGAATTTTCGTGCATTGCGGAACAGCCGCATCCACCCGCTGTCCTCGCCCACCCCTGCTGGGTGCCACGAGCTCTGCGGATTCCGCCGCACCCGCTCAGGGTGCGGCATCGTGATCGTCACGCGCCCATCCGCGTTACTCAGCGCAGCGACCCCAAATGGCGAGCCATTGGGGTTCGCCGGATACGTGCCGGCGACGGTGCGATCGTTGTTCACGTAGCGATACCCTACCAGGCCGCTCTTGGCGCAGCGCCCAGCCGCCTCCGCCGATACGAACTCCGCCCGCCCCTCACCGTGCGCCACGGCAACCGGCAGCACCGAGCCGGCCATCCCGTCGAGCACCACCGAGGGCGACGGCAGAATCTCTACGAGTGTCAGTCGCGACTCGTAACGCTCACCGCGATTGGTTACGAACCTCGGCCACAGATCGGTTCCGGGAATGAGGCTCTTCAGCGCCGCGAACATCTGGCAGCCGTTGCAGATCCCGAGCGCGAAGCTGTCCGGACGATTGAAGAAGACCTGGAACTCCTCCCGCACCGCGGCATGGAACAGGATCGACTTGGCCCAGCCCTCACCGGCTCCCAGGACATCTCCGTAGGAGAAGCCCCCGCAGGCGACCAGCCCCTTGAACTCGCTCAAGTGTCGGCGGCCCGACAAAAGGTCGGTCATGTGAACGTCGTGAGCCGTGAAGCCCGCGCGCTCGAACACCGCGGCGGTCTCGGTCTGACTGTTGACCCCCTGCTCCCTCAGGATCGCAACCGCAGGCCGTACACCGCGCGCAATGAAGGGCGCTGCTATGTCTTCATCAGGATTGAAGCTCAACGCCACCGACAGGCCCGGATCCCTGGCGTCGCACTGTGTAGCGAACTCCTCATCGGCGCTGGCGGGATCGTCGCGCAGGCGCCGCATTCTCCACGACGTCTCCGACCACGCCTTGCGCAGCTCCACCCAAGGCTCATCCAGCGCGATGACGCTGCCCACCTTGATTCGAACTTGCAGATCGCGCGTTGGCGACCCCAAACGAACGGCAGCAGTGCGCAGGCCGTGCTTCGCCAGAATTTCGCCAAACCGGACTTCATCGCCCGCGTCGATCTGCACGACGACGCCCAACTCCTCGGCAAACAACTGCTCGAGAGCGCTTCCACGGGACGCAGGAAGATCGAGATCCAGGCCGCAATGCCCAGCGAAGGCCATCTCCACCACCGTCGCGAAGAGGCCGCCGTCAGAGCGATCGTGATATGCACGGACCAGATTGGCCTCGCGCAACTGCGCGATGGCCGCGGCAAACGCAATCAGCCGCTTTGGATCATCGAGATCCGGCGGCTCCGTGCCCATCTCACCGTAGACCTGCGCAAGAGCCGAAGCACCGAGCCGGTGACGGCCGCCACTCAAATCAATCAGCCACAGAGACGTTGGCCGGTCACTGACGAGACCGGGCGTAAACGTGCGACGAACGTCCTGCACCGGAGCGAAGGCCGAGACGATCAATGACACGGGCGCCACGACGCTCTTGGTAACGCCATCGCCGCGGCCGGCCGTGCCCCCCTCGCGCCACGTCGTTCTCATGGACAACGAGTCTTTTCCTACCGGGATGGCAATACCCAACGCCGGGCACAGCTCCTTACCGACCGCGTGTACGGTTGCATAGAGAGCTGCGTCTTCGCCCGGCTCACCGCAGGCGGCCATCCAGTTCGCGGACAGCCGGATCTGGCGCAACGAGCCGATGTCGGCAGCCAGAATGTTGGTAACGGCTTCCGCGACGGCCATGCGGCCGGAGGCAGGGCCATCCAACACAGCCACTGGCGTCCTCTCTCCCATCGCCATCGCCTCGCCCGCATGGCCGACATGATCGGCCAGGGTCACGGCAACGTCCGCAACGGGCACCTGCCACGGTCCCACCATCTGATCCCGGCTGATCAGCCCACCGACGGTCCGATCGCCGATCGTGATCAGGAATGTCTTGTCCGCAACCGTCGGCAGGCGCAGCACCCGGTAGGCCGCATCCCGCAGATCGAGCTGGCGAGGATCGAATGCGCGCGGCTGACCCGCAACGGTACGGACGTCCCGCTTCATCCGCGGAGCGTTCCCCAACAACACCTCGATGGGCATGTCGACGGGGCGGTCGCCGAACAGCGGATCGCTCACGACGAGCTCACCCGTATCGTTGATCTCTCCGATCACCGCGAACGGGCAGCGCTCGCGAACGGCAATCGCCTCGAACGCTGGCAACGCATCCGCCTGAACGCAAAGAACGTAACGCTCCTGCGCTTCGTTGCACCACAGCTCCATCGGGGTCATCCCGGGCTCGGCGCTCGGAATCGCACGCAGGTCCACGCGCGCACCCCGATTACTGTGCGCCACTGCTTCGGGCACAGCATTGGACAAACCGCCTGCACCGACATCGTGAATGAGAACGATCGGGTTTTCCGCGCCCAGGGCCCAGCAACGGTCGATGACTTCCTGCGCCCGTCGTTGGATCTCCGCGTTGTCGCGTTGCACGGAGGCAAAGTCGAGATCCGCGCTCGAAGCGCCGCTGCCGACCGAAGATGCCGCGCCGCCGCCGAGGCCAATCAGCATCGCGGGTCCACCGAGCACGACGATGCGTGCACCGACAGGCACGTCACCCTTCTCGACGTGAGGGCGCCGGACGTTGCCCATCCCGCCCGCGATCATGATCGGCTTGTGATAGCCGCGACGGCGTTCCGGTGGATCTCCCGCCACATGAGCCTCGAAGCTGCGGAAGTAACCGCAGATGGCTGGCCGGCCAAACTCGTTGTTGAATGCGGCTGCACCCAGCGGTCCGTCGATCATGATGTCCAAAGCGGAGGCGATGCGCTCGGGCTTGCCGAACTCCCGCTCCCACGGCCGTAAAAAGTCGGGAATTCTCAGGTTCGAGACCGAGAAGCCCGTCAGTCCCGCTTTCGGCTTCGCCCCGACACCGGTGGCACCTTCATCACGGATCTCGCCGCCGGAGCCGGTCGCGGCTCCCGGATACGGCGAGATCGCCGTCGGGTGATTGTGCGTCTCGACCTTCATCAGAATGTCGATCGGCTCTTCGACGTAGCGATAGATCCCGGTCCGCGGATCGGGGAAATAGCGTTGGCCGGTCGTGCCGGTGATCACGGCTGCGTTGTCGCGATACGCGGAGAGAACGCCCTCCGGATTGCGCTTGTGCGTATAGCGGATCATCGCGAAGAGCGACTCGTCGCGCGCCTTCCCGTCGATCACCCAATCCGCGTTGAAGATCTTGTGACGGCAATGCTCGGAGTTAGCCTGCGCGAACATCATCAGCTCGACATCCGTCGGGTCCCGACCGAGACGCTGATAGTTGGTGACCAGATAATCGATCTCGTCCGCGGACAACGCCAGACCCAACTCGGTGTTGGCCCGCCCCAGTTCGGCCAGCGGGACGCGCCTCAGGGCCTGAGGCTGGGCATGCGCAAACAGCGACTCCGCCTGCGCTGCGTCGAACAGCGCCTGCTCCGTCATCCGATCCATCAATAGGGAGGCCAGTCGTCCGACCTGTTCCTGAGACAAGGCGTGCGACGTGAACAGTCGATACTGAATACCGCGCTCAATCCGTTCGATGCCGTCCAGTCCACATACGCGAGCGATGTCCGTCGCCTTGCTGGACCAAGGCGAGATCGTGCCGGCGCGCGGAACGATCAGAATCTCACGGGCCCCGACGCCAGCGCCCGCGGCGTCTATCCGTGGACCGTATGTAAGGAGCTTCTCGAGGACCGACTGCTCCGCGGCCGACAGCGGCCGGGTCACGGCGACGAAATGGACGAACCGGGAATCCAGTCCCGTGACGGTGGGCTCGAGGACGGTGAGACGATCGAGGAGCTTGGCGATTCGAAAGGCGGAAAGCGCGGGCGCGCCCGGGAGCTGCAGCATGTCCCTCACTTCTTATCGCTGGGGGGGGCCGAGTAGACCGGCAGGGGAAATTGGGTGACGTTGCCCCCTCCCTCAAGGGCAGTGATCTTGCTCATCCCCTGCTTCTTGACCTCGTCAATTCGCAGGACCGAGTGCATGGGCAGGTAGGTGCGCTTGACGCCCTCGAATTCCCCCTTGATCCGCTCCTCCGAGGGGTCCAGGACGACACTGGAGCGCTCCCCGAACAGCAGCTCCTCGACCTCGATGAAGCCGAACAGCTCCCCGTGGTGAACCCGGCGGGCGTAGACCTCGTAAACCTTGCCTTGATTCACGAACATAATGCGGAAAATGTGACTGGCGGCCATGAGG
>FTEY01000617.1_pt1 | contig 14278 bp, 10 predicted proteins | sample 1640321 | NCBI WGS metagenome assembly FTEY01 (sample SAMEA3914816, study PRJEB12502) | metagenome | biome: forest; material: soil | place: USA | collected 2011-09-16 | depth 0.3 m
GCCGCGGGTCAACTCGCGTCGCAGCCAGGCACGGGCGGCAGTCCACTCGCGCTTCACCGTCGCATCGGAGATACCCAGCGCCTGCGCGGCCTCCTCGATGGTGAGTCCACCGAAGTAACGCATCTCCACGATCTGAGCCTGGCGGGGATCGAGCGCGGCAAGCTGCGTCAGGGCGCCGTCGATGGCCTCGATGTCATCACCCTCTGCGTCGGGGCTGGCAATATCCACGCCGGCATCCGGTCGTGACGGTGCGGGGTTGTCGGGATCGGTCGGGCCGGTGATTTCCTCAAAACTCAGCATCACCGCCCCGCCGCCGCGCTTTGAGGCCAGTCGGGCACGCGCGTGATCCACCAGGATGCGGCGCATGACATTGGATGCGAGGGCGAAGAAGTGCGAGCGATCGCGCCAGTCGATAGAGCGCTGATCCACCAGTCTGACAAAGGCCTCATGAACCAGAGCGGTCCGCTGAATAGTGTGGTTGGATCGCTCCCGGCGCAGGTGGCGCGCGGCCATCGCACGCAACTCGTTGTAAAGGAGCGTGGTCAGCTCGGCGAGGGCTGCCTCATTGCCACCGCTCCATTGCAGGAGGAGGTGTGTGACGGGACGATCCGACTCCATACGAGTGCGAATCTTAGACGATCAGTGTCCCGGTGGCAGCGCGAACGTCAGCAGCGAGCGCCCGGCCGCGATCGTGACCATCTGCTCGCCGTTGATTACATATGTCACAGGCGCGGCCATGATGGTCCCGCCCGTCTCCACCGCCCACAGCTGCTTGCCCGTACGTGAGTCGAGGGCAAAGAACCGCGTCTGGTCGCCGCCAAACACCACCCCGCCGCGGGTGGACAGAAGACCGGCGGTTTCGTTATCCACGCGCCGGGTGGCCTGACGGTGCTCCCAGATTCTCTCGCCGGTGGAGGCATCGAGGGCCCGGATACCCGTGTAGAAGGACCTTCCCGCGGTGCTGGGGAGGGTCTGGGCCGTGGGAAAGAACACCATCCCCTGCTCCAGGAACGGGATGTACACGCGGTTGAGCGCAGGATCGTAGGTAGGTGGCCACCAATTCGTCCCGCCCTTGGCGCCGGGGAAGACCGGGCGGCCGCGAGTGCTATCGCCCAGGGCATCCCGCCGAACCGGGTGGCCGTTGGAATCCAGGCGCTCGGCCCAGTTCTGCTCCACGAACGGCACACCCTGGATGAACGCACCGGTCTGCGCGTTCAGCACGTAGTAGAACCCGTTGCGATTGGCCCAGAGGATGCGCTTCTCCCGGCCCTGCGGACCGTCGGCCGTGACCAGCATCGGGACCTGGTTGGAGTCCCAATCGTGGGCGTCGCCGGGAGTGAACTGGAAGTGCCACAGGAGCTTACCGGTAGCACCCTGCAGGGCCACGATCGAACAGGAATAGAGGTTGTCGCCCATGCGGCTGCTCGGGTCGAAGTCCGGCTTCGGGTTGCCGATCCCCCAGTAGACGGTATCGCTCTGCGCATCGTAGGTCCCGGTCATCCAGGTACCGGCCCCACCCACCTGCCACGAATCCCCCTCCCACGTCTCATGCCCCGCCTGTCCCGGCCCGGGAATCGAGTCGAACCGCCAGCGTGGCGCGCCCGTCCTCGAATCGTAGGCAGCGATGAATCCCCTGCTATCGCGCGCCGCCGTCCCGACACCCGTGACGATCAGCCCGTTCAACGCCAGCGGTGCCGCGCTGATATACGAGGCAGGATAGTTGCGATCGACGACTGTTTCCCATGCGACCTTGCCAGTCGAGGCGGTCAGCGCCGTCAGCTTCGCGTCCCAGGTTCCGACGTACAACTTGTCATCCAACAGTGCGACGCCCCGATTCTGGCCGATCGGTCCCTCGCCGCCACCCTTGCGCTCATAAGGATGCTCGTGCACCCAGATGCGATGTCCGTCGACGCCATCGAGCGCCATCACACGTGAGGGCGGAACCGTCACGAACAGCACACCGTCCCGCACGACGGGCGAGGATTCGATCTTGTCCGCATCGCTGTCGAGTTGCACGATCCAGCGCAGAGCCAGGTTACCGACGTTCTGGGCGGTGATCCGGGTCAGCGAACTGTGGCGCACCGAGGCGTAGGACCCGGAGAAATTGAGCCAGTCGGATCCCGGCTCGGCCGCGGCGGCGAGCTCGGCATAGGGAAGTTTTATGCTGTCCAGTCGGGTCTGGATCTTCGGGTCGACAACGTCCACGCCCGCGGCGACGTCGAGCGAGCGGATGTAGGCGACGACCTGCCAGATGCGCGTCCACTCCAGAGGATGCGGCATCATCGCGGTCTTCTCTACGCCATAACGGATGGTCCGATACAACGACCACTCGCTCTCGCCGTGCTTGAACTCGTGGCCCACCAACGCCGGCGCTCCGGGACCGCCCCCGGCGTCTGCCCCATGACACGCGGAGCACTCCGTCTGGAAGGTCTTCGCCCCGGCGGCTATGTAATCAGGCTCGGAGCTCGGCACGCGAACCACCGCGTACGGGTTGCGGGTCGCCAGGAGACGCGAGATGTTAGGTTGCCCGGCCCCCGGCACGATCACTCGCAACAGCTCGCCCAGCCGCATGTCCGGGATCCGACCTGTCAGCTGCAGGCCGACGACCTCCACTCGCCAGCGAAGACTCGGGATCGCGACTGCCGCGACCCACAACAACAGCAGCGCGATGCCTGTCCAGAATAGCGGTCGGCGGCGGCGCGGAGTCTCGAGGCGATTGTACTCAACCTGCAGGTCGGGGGTCGCCGCTCGAGTACCCCGCCCGACAGCAACCGGGCCATTCGCACTACCGGGAACGCTGCGCTCCAGGCGGCTAGGCTCCATTCGGAGCCGCCGTGGTCACATTCCTGTTCCGGCCTGCTGCATTGGCAGCGGCAATCACATCGGCGTACGCGGCATCGCGGGCGGTCGGGCTGCAGTAGCTGGCCACCACCTGCGCGGCCTCGGTGAGCGTCTTCGCGACTCGTTCGGGATCAGTCAGGGCTGCGACCACTCCCGCGGCGAGCCCTGCAGCATCCGGTGGAGTGAGAATCGCGCAGCGCTCAGTCAGAATCTGGTTGTGCACCAGTGTGTCCGTCGCGACCACCGGCTTGCCGGAAGCCAGATACGGCAGCAGCTTGCCGGGTGGGTTGATTCCCTTGACGCGAGGTGACACCAACACATCAGCGGCGGCCAGATACGTAGGTATCACGCGCTGTGGCTGCATCTGTTCGAACAGGACACTGCTCGCGACCCCGAGTCGTTCGGCCTGGGCGCGCAACTCCGCGATCTCCGCGCCGGACCCGCCAACCAGCAGAAACACGACATCCGGCACCTTCGCCAGCACCTTGGGCACCGACTCGAGCAGCAGATCCAGCGCCTGCAGAGCGACGAAGGACCCCGTGTACAGCACCAACTTGTGCCGCGGCCCGATGCCGTACCGGGTTCGCAGGCTAGCCGCCTCGTCCGCAGACACGTTGTTGGAGGTCTCGAAGTGATTGACGATTACGACGCATCTGGCAGTCGGACACACGCTGCGCGCCGCGCGCTCCACGGCCGGAGAAATGGCTACGACGGCGCACGCACCCTGCACGCTCTGGCGCTCTACCCAGCGAAATACGCTGATCACCGAGCGACGCTTGCTGAATTTCCAATCCGTGATCTGCAGCGGCAGGCTCGAATGCATATCGTAGACATACGGAATGCGGAAGATCGCGCCCGCGAGCTTTGCCAACAGGGCGCCCTCTTCGTGCGCGTAGAGCAGGTCATAACGTCGCAGGCACAGTCGCAGCAGCAGGTTCATGAACAACAGGCAGTCGAACCAGATCTTCAACCGCGACGGCCCGGCCGGAATGGAGCGTTTGAAGTGCGGACCGATCGAGCGGAACACACGCGCCTTGAGATCGGGTGCGTCCTCTCCCACTGCGTAGGTGAGAATGTCGACCTCGTGCCCGCGGGCCTCGAGCTCCTTCGCGCGGTGATAGGCGCTCAGCGGCGTACCCCGCGAAGTGTAGAAGGCCTGTGGAATGATCTTCAGTATGCGCATGCGTCACACGTCCCAATAAGTGACCAACCGCGAGTGGTTACGCTTCAGGAGCTCCTGGAAATCCGCTGACAACAGGTATTCGAGTTCGCCGGAGCGGTGATGACTTCCGGGCTTGTCCGTATCCGCAGCCTCCGTGCCTGGATGGCAGCACAGCTCCAGCGGGCCGGCGGGATCCGCCAATACGGCCGGCGAGCGGCCTGCTGCGGTGCGTTTTGCGTCCAACAGCCCCTTGAGGTCCACTGTCCGGACGGGAGATCGCAGCCGTGCTTCGCGAAACTTTCGCGACGCTTTCATGGCGAGCAGCTCACGCACGAGCCCGGGAGCGCTTCGCGTCCGCGCAACACTCCCGAGCCGTGTAATTCTCACTCGCTCGATTCCAAACCTTGGCAAAACCTTCGCGACAGCAGCACACACGGCGGGAAGTTGGTGCAGGTGTTTGTGACCATCGAGATGGGAAATCACGATACCTGCGTCGCGGACGATGCAGATCTGAGCGGTGATCTCGGCTTCCAACTCCCGCATCGACAAACGGCCCGACACGGAACGCAGAAACAGCGTGCGCTTTCGATGAAAGCAACCTTCGGCATCGACCAACGACGCACCGCTCGTCAGCGGCCGCCCCTCACAGAGGTTGAGGTGGACCCCGAAACTCGCACGCTGGCTGAGGGTGGGAGCGTGGATCAGGGCGAACGCAGTTCCGGGCATGTTGGCCATGATCGAGGTGCTGGTCACGACACCGGCCTCGATGCCGGCGATGATGCCGCGAGTGATTTCGATGGTCTCGCCGAAATCATCCGCATGGACGATCAGCATGGAGGGCAGCACCTCCCCCGGTGCTTTTGCGACTTGATTTCAGGTTGTGCGCAGACGTAGCAGGAAGCGTGCCGGGCGCTGCAGCGCCAGCTCGGCAATACTGCCGCCGAGCCGCGGGATCGGGTCTGCATATTGCATGCATCCGGCCCACGACATGTCGACTCAAACTCAAGTGAACTTCGGTGCGGAGCCGCTTCTCACCCGCGCACGACGAGTCGTGCGCAGTGTCAGCGGTGCGCTGCGCACACACTATCCGGGCTTCATCTTTGGATTGCCGTTGGCACGCAACGCCATCCCGGTTTTCATCTACCATGACGTGGACCCGACGGCCTTCGCCGGCGATCTCAACTTCCTGCGCCGTAACGGCTACCGCACGCTCGGCTTGGAAGAATTCGTCTCACTGAGCCTGCGGAAGTCGGGCGTACCGGGCCGCAGCGTTTTGCTGACATTCGACGATGCGCGCAGAAACTTCTTCGAGACCGCGCTGCCGGTGCTGCGCGACTTCGAGGCCCGGGCCACCTTGTTCGCACCCACCTACTGGATGCGCGACACGCGCCAGTTCATGAGCTGGGACCAGATTCGCACGAGCCTGGACTCCGGGTTGGTGGACATCCAATCCCACGGCCACCGTCACGCACTGGTACTGACCTCCCATCGGCTGCTTGGCTTTGCGACCCCCCGAACACTGGCGCGGTACGACATCTACGACTGGCCGCTCCGCAACACGCTCGCTGGGGATGTCTCGGGGCGACCGTTGCTCGGAACGCCTGTCTACGCGGCGACACCTTTGTTGTCCGCGGCTCACCGATACGTCGAGGATCCCGGCGTTACGGCCGAGTGCATCAGTCACGTCGAGCGCTCAGGCGGAGCCGCCTACTTTGAGCAGCCCGACGCCCTACCTCGTCTGCGGCGGTTGCAGGCTCATTGGGCGGCGGGGAGCCCCGGACGATTTGCGTCCCCGGAGGCGTTGCGCACTCTGGTGGCCTCTGAGTTCGAGCTCAGCCGGGAACAATTCCGGCGCCAGCTTGGGTTTGCACCCACTCATTTCGCATATCCCTGGATGATGGGCTCCTCACTTTCGCTCGAGCTCGCCAAGCAGTTTGGTATCCAGACGGTGTTCGGCGTGGCCCTCGACTATCGGCGCGCACGCAACCCGCAGCTGCCGCTCCAGGCGTTTGGCCGGTTGAAGGGGGATTGGCTGCCGCTGTTGCCCGGAGAGGGCCGGGCCCGATTCCTGAAGGTCGCCGCCGGCAAGGTCACCGGAATTTCAAGGACCCAGCATCTTGCGCACTAGAACCATTGGCGTGATGGCCCGCCTCCTGGAGCAACAGGATGGTCTGGGCGTGTATTCGCGCCACGTGCTGGAACAACTCCTGACGCTGGATCCCAATACTCACTACGTCATCTTTCTGGCCAGCGCCACCGCTTCGGATCGATTTGCGAAGTTCCCGAACGCGACGCTGCACGTCATGCCCTGCGCCAGCAAGCTGTGGTGGGACCAAGTGCTGGTGCCGCGCGCCGCGCGGCGATTCAAAGTCGATCTGCTGTTCAATCCGAAGTTTTCGTTGCCGCTGCTCACGCGAATTCCCGGAGTGTTCGTCCTTCAGAGCTGCGACTGGTATGTGAACCCGGGCAACTATCCGTGGTGGGACAATCTATACATCCGGTTGACGCTGCCTGTGTATTGCCGAAAAGCCAGCGGCTTGCTATCGATCTCGCAGTCGACATTGAACGAGCTACGAACCCGGGGCGGCCTGAAGCTGCCGGATATGCCGATCACGTACGCCGGGGTAGGCCCCAACTTCGTCCCTGCCTCCTCGCGCCGCGAAGGCTTCATATTCACGGTCGCGCGAGTGCTGCACACCGGTTTGACGAAACAGCCGGTTTATCCAGGAGGCAACAACGAACGGCTGCTGCGGGCCTACCGCAGGTACCGGCAATCGACCCCCAACCCGCTGCCGCTGGTTGTCGCCGGTCGGGGCGTGCGTGAGTACTTGGAGGCCCAAGGGTTTTCCGCCGGCGACCTCCAGGGCGTGCGGTTTCTAGGGTTCGTCCCCAACGATTCCATTCACGAGCTCTACCAACGGGCGGCAGTCTTCGTGTTGGCGACGCTCTGCGAGAGCTTTGGCATCCCGATCCTGGAAGCCCTCTCGACGGGTTGCCCTGCGATCGTCCCCAACACCGGAGCCGCGCCCGAAGTCGCCGGCGGCGCCGCGAGACTGATCAACCCCTACGACGAGGAGGACATCGCGGCGGCGCTGCTCGAAGTGACCTCGTCCGAAACCCTACGTTCGCGCCTGGCTGCGGACGGAATTGCGCGCGCCCACGCGTTCAGCTGGAACAACAGCGCGAGGCGAGTTCTCGATGTCTTCGAAACGGTGCTGACATGTGCGGAATCGCCGGTTTCAATTGGGCCGACCCACAGCTGATCGAGGCGATGAAGGAGGCCCTCGTTCACCGCGGCCCGGACGCGGATGGGACGTACGTGGCAGCGGGAATCTCCCTCGGCCATCGGCGCCTGAGCATCGTCGACCTGAGCGAGTCGGGACGCCAGCCGCTCTCCAACGAGGACGGCACGATCTGGATCACCTTCAACGGGGAGATCTACAACCACGCGCGGCTGCGAACCCGCCTGGAGGGTCTTGGCCACATCTTCCGTGGCCGATCCGATACCGAAGCGATCGTTCATGCCTACGAGGAGTACGGGCTCGACTGCGTGAAGCATTTGGTCGGCATGTTCGCGTTCGCGATCTGGGACTCGCGCCAGCGGCGGCTGGTGCTCGCGCGCGACCGGCTTGGCATCAAGCCGCTCTACTACGTGCTCTCGGGGGGCCGGATCCGTTTCGCGTCGGAGATCAAGGCCCTGCTGGCCGACCCGAGCGTACCGCGGGAGGTGAATACTCAAGGACTCTTCGATCTGATGGGTTACGAGTTCACTCCGGCCCCGGACACCTTGTTCAGGGGCATCCGCAAATTGTTGCCGGGCTGCCTGCTGGTGCTCGAGGCCGACGGGTCCAGTCGGACGCAACGATACTGGTCCTTGCAGCGCCAGCCGGTCGAAGCCACCGAGACCGTGCTGTGCGAGATCCTCGAGCGCTCCTGTGCGGAACACATGATGAGCGATGTTCCGGTCGGCGCATTCCTGTCCGGGGGCATCGATTCCAGCACGGTCGTCAGCTTCCTGAGTGATGCCGTCCCCACGGGCTTGCAGACTTTCGCCCTCGGTTATCGTGAAGCCTCGTTCAGTGAATTCGACCATGCGCGTCGGGTCGCAACCCACTTCGGAACTCACCATCGGGAGTTGCTGATCAAACCGGTCGATGCCGCTGCGATTCAGCGCTCGGTCTGGCACCTCGACGAGCCCACGACCGACCCCTCGAACCTGCCCTTCATGCTGATCTGCGAGGAGGCGCGACGCTATGTGAAGGTCTGCCTCAGTGGCGATGGCAGTGACGAGCTGTTGATGGGATACGACCGCTTCCGCGCCAGCAAAGCCGCTGCCTGGCTGTCTCGTGTCCCCTTGCCGCTACGCACTCGGCTCTATCGAACGCTCATCGCCAAGCTCGGCGACGACAACCTCAAGAAGGGCCCACGCAACATCCTGAAGCGGTTTCTACAGGGAGCAGTGCTGCCCTCAGACGGCGAGCACCTGCGATGGCAGCACTTCATGGATCCACACACCGCGGCGACGATTTTCCGGCCCGGGGTGCTGCAGTCCGTCAATCGCGACCCCTTCGGACCGGTCAAGCGCTGGTCGGGCGAGGCTCCGGCAGAGCGCGCACTGCGCGAGCAGTACATCGAGCTGAATACTGTTCTGCCGGACAGCGTCCTGATGAAGGTCGACAAGATGTCGATGGCGCACAGCCTGGAAGTCCGCCCGCCCTTCCTCGATCACCGCGTAGTCGAGTACTGCTACTCGCTGCCGGAGTCCGCCAAACTTCGGGGCTTCGAGACGAAGTCGCTCCTCAAGAGCGCCATGCAGCGCCGGCTCCCGGCCGGCATCGCGCGTCGGCCCAAGCAAGGATTCAGTATCCCGATGAAGAACTGGATCCGCGGTGAGCTGCTCGAGTTGACTCGCGACGAGGTGTTTTCGTCCAAGCTGATCGACGATCATTTCCGCCACAGCGAGCTCGAGCGGATGTGGGGTGAGCATCAGGCCAGGGTTCACAACCATAGTCACTTGTTTTGGACGCTGCTCAATATCAGTCTGTGGGAGAAGCTGCTGTTGCGGGGACCCAGACCGCAGTGCCTTCGCGCTCCGAAAGCCGCGTGATGCTCCGGGCGGTCCTCAACTCGCCCTCCTTGCGCACGGCTCTCGCCCTGGCCCTGGGTGGTGTCGCGTTCACCGTTGGCAACCTTTTGCTGGCGCGTGCTCTTTCGCCGGATCAGTACGGATTGGTGACGCTGTTTATCGGCATCGTCTCAGTGGCTAGCCTGGTGGCCCCGGCGGGGCTCGATCTGGTGATCGCACGGCGGGGACTGACGCTGAGTCCCACCTTGAGGCGAGCGGCCCTGATCGCCTGCTTGTGTGTCGGGCTTGCGACGGCGGTCGTCGCATCCCTGACTTACCACCTGACACCCGCAGTGGCGATCGCGATGCTGTTCTGCGTCGCCGCGGCGGGTGTGATTCAAACCGTCACAGCTCATTTTCAGGGACAGAGCAAGTTTGGCGTGGCAGCCTGGTTGCTGCAGGCAACGAACTTTGTGCTGCTACCGGTTGCGTTTCTGGGTGTGACCCCGACAGCGGGGATTGCGGCGCTGACCAGCATTGTGGCCATCGCGTGCTGGTGGTCCGTGCGGCCCGAGGGCGCTTCCAAACCGCTCTGGCGCGAAGCCCTCTCGTTGGTCGCCCTCACGAGTGCCGCCTCAATCTTCATGCAGCTCGAGCGACTCGTTCTGGCTCCGACCGCCGGAATCCAGAGTCTGGCCCTGTTCGGAGTGCTTTCGGCCCTGGTGAGCTCGCCCTACCGGGTGTTGCAGTCTGCCGTGCAGTTCACCTTGATTCCCGAGCTTCGCGCTGCCAACAGTGTCAGCGAGCGACGCCGCCTGTTAGGCCGTGAGCTGCTGGTCGTGGTGGTGGTAGGGACCGTTGGCGCCGGAGTGCTGTGGTTTCTCGCCCCTTGGCTGTCGCGATGGTTACTGGCCGATCACTATGAGTTGACTGAAACGGTGATGCTGGCGGCCATCGTGTCCGGCCTGCTCAAGGTGGCCAGCGCCTTCGCCACATCGGTTGCCGTAGCCTTGGGAGACGAGCGAGAGCTGCGCTGGGTCAGCATCTCAGCCTGGCTCTCGATCGGTGTGGCAACAGCGGGAGCGTTCGTGGCGGCGCCGTGGGGGCTGGCGGGCGTTTTGTATGGGATCAGCGCCGGCTGGGTCGTGCGAACGATCGCTACGGCCTGGATCGCCGCGCCGTACCTACTGCAAGCGAGACGCCACTTGCCGCACCCCGCTCGTTAGGTCGACCTTCGGGTCAAAGCCTAAGGCACTGCGGGCTGCTGCGATATCGAACGCGTTGTCGTTCTCGAAGAACGCGAGCGTCCGTCGGGACACCGGTGGTTCGATTCCCACGACCGAGCTGATTCGCTCGGCAGTCCATCCAACCGCCAGCCCGAGCCAGCGAGGCGCATGGAACGACGGTGCCCGGACATCGATCGCGTCAGCGAACTGCGCCACCATCTCCTCGACCGTCATCCAGCTCGGACCTGCGATGTTGAACGTCTTGCCCGCAACCGTTGTGTCGGCTTCGGCGGCGAGGACCAGGGCGTTCATCAGATCATCGATGTAGATCGGATGGCGCAGATTGCGGCCCGGTCCGATGTAGAAGAAGCGCCCGGTGCGCAGCGACCGGATCAGCTTCTGAGTTCGCGGGCATCCCATGCCGTATACCCACGACGGCCGAATGACCACCACGTCCATGCCGAGTCGCTCAGCTGCACGCCTTGCGGCCTGCTCGCCGGCCATTTTGGTGCGCTCGTAGAGGTTCTCGGGATTCAGTGGAGCGTCTTCGCGTGCCGGCGGCGCCGTGACATGGCCGTACACACCAACGCTGCTCACCTGTATCAGGCGACGCACTTTCGCTTCGGAACAGAGCTCCACGAGTTTCTCGAGCGCCTTGACGTTCACCGCCTCGAATTGCTCATGACTCGCGTGCACGTCGAGATGCACACTGGCCAGATTGAAGACGTAGTCGACTCCATCGATCACCTTGGCGAGAGCCTCGGCGTCGCGGATGTCGAGTACCCGGAAGTCCACACCCGGAGCCAGAGGCTGCGGCGGAGCGTGGATGTCGATCGCCCTCACCTGCCAGCCCAGGCGAGCCAGGTAGGGCGCGAAATGCGAGCCGATGAAGCCGCCCGCGCCCGTCACGAGGGCAATGCTCATAGTTTTCGAGATGACACGGCCACGGCATATCCGCCGCGGCCAGGAATCAATTTGTCGAGAAGCGAAAACACATACATGAACGGATAGATCAGCGAGTACATCCGGTACTCTTTCCGCACCGCCTCCAACTCCTGCTTCGACGTCGGCGCGATCGTTCCCTCCATCGCCGGCGGATGCTCCTTCTTCTTCACCAGAAATTTCACGTAGGCGAAGTTGATGAGCAGCTCCGCGAACTCGGTGAAGAACCGGGAATAGCCGCCAGAGGCTTGCGGCTTGAGCCCCACGCTCCGGGCCATGCTCTGCAGCTCGCTGACACGATAGCCCTGCACCACGTGGCCGTAGGTCTCCGGCCCCATTCCCACGACGCGCTTGAGTGCGGCAACGGGCAACCGCGTGTCACCATTGGGAGTGGTCACGATTGCCATGCCACCTGAAGCCGTGACGCGCGCGATCTCCTGGTTGAGGCTGCCCAACTCTGAGAAGTGTTCGTGCACGTCGATCACGATCACGAGGTCGAAGGCATTGTCAGGATACGGAAAGCGATCGATGTCGATGTGGGCGACCGGGTCGCCGAGAAATTCCGACATCTCGGCAATGCCCTGGCTGTAGACCTGACCCCAGCTCCAGACCCCGCCCCGGGCCCGGATTTCGTGGTTCATGGCGCCGTTGTTGTCGTGCCCGGAGATCAGCAGGCAGCGCTTACCGAATGCGGGCCCCGCCAGGCGCATCAGCAACTCGACTTTCTGCCGCTTCTTGAGCGACTTGCGGTACATCTGCAGCTGCCACGGCTCCTCCACGCGATCCGCCGTTGCTGGAACTTCGTATGCCATGTCGCTCCTCGTTGATTCGGAACGCGCGCAAGCGCGCTCGGGTTCTTTCAACCTGTTCGGCGATGTCGCGCTGCGTCCATTGCAATTCCCGTGCCATGATTTCGGCACAGCCCTGGAGCATTTCGGAATCAACCTGATCGCTCAGGTACAGCAGGGTGCGGCGCATCACGACGTCCTCGAGCTGCATCGCCATTTCATCGCGCACCGCAACGACCACTTCTGGCTCGGCGCCCGTCGCCTGCACCAGGAACGCACGGGCGCGCTGCAGCTGACCTCTTCCGAGGTATCGGCAGACCTTTCGAACCACCGCCTCCGCCACCGCTCGCGCGGTCGTCCACTTCACTCCGACTACTGAAAACAGGCCCGCTGCGCCACCGTGTTCGACAATCCGCGGCGCGCGCTCGAGCTCGACATCAACGCCGCCGTTACCCACCCTCTCAGGTAACAGCCCGCTGAACACTCCGATGACGTCCGACTCGGCCAGCCGATAGCGACCGAGGACGCGATTCAGATCGTCCAGGAATCTCTGCACCTCCTCCTGCGTGACGCCGGCGGACCGCGTCTCCGGCGGGCAACGCGAATGTCGCGTGCCGATCAGCGCCCGCCCATTCCAGGGAATCATGAAATAGGTCTCGCCCGGACGTACCGGCAGACCCACGCCCTCCCGGAACGGGAGCGGCCGCGTCACCAGGTTGAATGCCTTCGACGGGACGAACAGCCGCTGCGGGGGAGCCAAGGGTCCCAACCAGTCCCCAACCCACGGTCCGGCGGCGTTGATCACGGCCTCGGCGCGGATTTCAAACTCCTGGCCCTTGAGCTCGTCGCGTGCTGTGACGCCCGCGACAGCGACGCCTCGTCGCAGGAGTCCAGTGGCCCTGACGTAATTGGCGACGCGAGCCCCCGACTTGGTCGCCGCATCCACGACCGATATCAGCAGGCGCTCGGTGTTCGTGCAGACGCCGTCATACCAAGTCGCCGCGCCATTGCATCCCGTCACTCGAGTGCCGCTCAGGACTGCTCGCGCAAGCTTCTGCGACCAGACCCGACCCGCTGGAAGCCGATGAGTGTCGGCAACTCCGCGATTTCGGTCCAGGCTGACCAGATCGTTGACCCAGAGCGCGAGCCCCAGGGCCGCGGGTCCGCGTAAGCCTCGGCCGGAAGTCGGCAGCACGAATCGCATCGGTTGCGTCAGGTGGGGCGCTAGCCGCAACCAGTCGCGACGTGCACGAATGGACTCACGCATCCGCGGAAAGTCACCTCTCTGCAGGTGCCTGAGACCGCCGTGCAGCGTTCTGAGACTGTTGCTCGAAGTCGCTCCACCGAAGTCGCCGGCGTCGATCAGAGCGACCTTCAGGCCGCGTAGCGATGCATCCCAGGCAGCACACGCGCCGTAGATTCCGCCCCCCACGACGACGATGTCGTAGCGATCGAGGGCGAGCCGGGCCGGGTTACGCCGCATGCACTCGAGCCCCGGCGGACGACGCGGCCCTGGTAGGTAGGGAGGCCTCGGCAGGCGGCGAAGCGCTCACGGGCAACGAGGCCCTGGCAGGCGGCGAAGCGCCCACGAAACGGTCCCGCCAGAGTTGAAACACCATCAGCGCCCAGAGGAGATGACTGTGGTTGCGGCGTTGTGACTCGTGCTCGCGCATGAGCCCGTCGACGTAGCGGGCATCGAACCAACCGTCCCGACTCAGGTTCTCGGCGCACAGCAGCTCGTGCATGAGCGGGTTCCAGCGCCCATTGAGCCAGTTCTTCATGGGCATGCTGAAGCCTTCCTTGCCCCGCTGCGCAATGCGAGTGGGTAGACGTCCCTTGAATGCCTCCTTCAGGATCCACTTGCGAACACCCCCACGCAGCTTCAGCCGCGAGGGAATCGCAAGCGCAAGATCGACGACTTCGTTGTCGAGATACGGCACTCGCGCTTCCAGTGAGGTAGCCATGCTCATGGCGTCGATCTTGGTCAGGATGTTGTCGGCCAGATAGAGCCTCAGGTCGCAGCGCATCTGGTCCGCCAGCGGATCGGCCCCGCGAGGCCCACTGCCTTTCGGCTCAAATGCCTCGCGCATGGCCGCGAACGCGCTGCCCGCCGCCTCCTGACGGAACGGCTCCCGGTACAGCCTCATCCGATCCGTCCCAGCAGCCGTCACCATCCAACGCATGTGCTGCCATTCCGCCGGGAGCGAGGCGCCTTCCAGAAAACGCCGCACCTGGTTCCCAAATCCGCGCTTCC
>FTEY01000576.1_pt1 | contig 14262 bp, 16 predicted proteins | sample 1640321 | NCBI WGS metagenome assembly FTEY01 (sample SAMEA3914816, study PRJEB12502) | metagenome | biome: forest; material: soil | place: USA | collected 2011-09-16 | depth 0.3 m
CAGATCGCCGCGCTGCAAGCGTTCCAGGCCGTTCACGATGATGGGAAACGGAGCCAGTGCCCGGTCGACGAGCCAAAAGGCCAATGCGTTCGCCACGGCCAGCATGATGACAGCGATGATCAGGAGGTGCGTCACGTCCTCCCAGGCGTCCAGCACTGAGCGTGAGGACTGGGCCTGCACGATCAGCTGCGAGCCGTCCGACAGGGTCATGGTATTCGGGGGCTGGTACGGCTCGAGCAGGTGGGTGAACCATGCAGGGGCCTCGCGGCCGGCCTTATAAGTGGGCGGTGGCGACCGATACAGCGTCTGGCCGTTGGCCGATATCAACGCCAGGTCGTTGGACCGGACGTGACCGAGTTGCTGCAGAAACTCCTGAACGGCTCGTGTTCCGCCCTCGCGGGAGTAGATGGCGACCAGGCGGCCAAGAAGTTGGGAGGCCACGCGGTTTGCGGCTTCACTTTCCTCCCGGACCGACGCACGCGTATCACGGATCTCGGACGTGATCAGTACGGCGGTGAAGACGGCGGTGAGGCCGGTCACTACGAGATTCAGGCGGGTTCGCAGTTTCATGTCGGGGGCCGATGGGGCGGACACCGGAGAATGGTAGCAGTCCGTAGCTCATGAAAATCATGAGGCCCGTTTCATGATCCTCTGGTTTCGAGGCCGGGACGGGGGGCTAAGGATAGGCGGTGAGGTCCAAACAGGAGCTGCGAACATGAAATGGGAAACCCCGACGGCGATTGATTTCCGGTACGGCATGGAAATCACGATGTACATCGCCAACCGGTGACGTGTGCGGTCACGGGCGGTTGCGCCCCATGCCGGGTGCACAGCCCGTGACCGGATCCGAATGAAGATCAGAGTCCTGGGTTCGGCCGCCGGCGGCGGCTTTCCCCAGTGGAACTGCAACTGCCGCAACTGCGCTGGGGTCCGGGCTTCGGCACCGGGACTACGCGCGCGCACGCAATCGTCGCTAGCGGTTTGTGCAGAGCGTGACAGCCAGGGCCGGACTGACGGCCAAGGCCGGAGTGAGGCCGGCAGTGGGTGGGCGCTCGTCAACGCTTCACCCGACATCCTCTCGCAATTGCGGGCCAATCCCGACCTGCAGCCGGCGCGGGCCATTCGTGACACGGGAATCGTAGGAATCGTGCTCGTTGACGGTCAGGTCGACCACACAGCCGGCCTCCTGATGCTCAGGGAGTCCACACGCTCATGGCCACTGTGGTGTACGGACAGCACGCATGTGGATCTGACAAGCGGCAACCCTGTCCTGGGTGTTCTAGCTCACTTCTGCGGAGTCGAGCGGCACCGGATCGATCTGGACGGGCAACCGTTCACGGTGAGCGGTGTAAGCGATGTCTTCTGGTCCGCCGTGCCGGTGGCCAGCAAGCCGGCTCCGTACTCGCCTAACCGTGAGAAGCCCGTTCGTGGCGACAACATCGCATTGTCGATCAAGGACACGGTGACGGGCGGTACCGTGTTGTATGCCCCGGGGCTGGGGGCCGTGGATCAGCCCGTATGGCGGGCGATGCAGCGCGCGGCGTGCGTTCTGGTGGACGGCACGTTCTGGCGGGATGACGAGATGATCGAGCTCGGCTTGTCGGGGAAACGAGCTCAGGACATCGGACACCTGGCGCAGACCGGCGCGGGTGGGATGTTGGAGTGGCTGCAGCGTCTGCCGGCGAGCACGCGCAAGATTCTCGTTCACATCAACAATACCAACCCGATTCTCGATGAGAGATCGCCACAGCGGGCGCAGCTACACCGACTGGGAGTGGAAGTGGCTGAGGATGGGATGGAGATAAGAGTGTGATGGCATGGTCGAGGCAGGAGTTCGAGGCGCGGTTGCGCGAGCAAGGTCGCGCTTACCACATCCACCATCCCTTCAACGTCATGTTGAACTCCGGGCGCGCGACCCGGGAGCAGATCCAGGGCTGGGTCGCCAACCGCTTCTATTACCAGATCAGCATCCCGATCAAGGACGCCGCCATCCTGGCGAATTGCGACGATCGCGCCGTGCGCCGCAATTGGGTGCAGCGGATTCTCGATCATGACGGATACGCGGACGATCCGGGCGGAATCGAATCATGGTTACGTCTCGCCGCAGCGGTTGGCCTCGAGCGCGAGCGGGTCGAGGGACAAGGTGATGTCCTGCCGGGAGTGCGGTTTGCAGTGGACGCCTACGTCAACTTCGCCCGCCGCGCGCCGTGGCCTGACTCGGTGTGCTCCTCACTAACGGAGCTGTTTGCGCCCGAGATTCACCGGCAAAGGTTGGCGGGGTGGCCTGAGCACTACCCGTGGATCGATCAATCAGGGCTGCAGTATTTCCAGAGCCGCGTGAGTCTCGCACGACGCGACGTGGAGTTCGGGTTGGCAATCACCCTGGACCGTTTCACCACACGCTCCGATCAGGAGCGGGCCCTGCGGATCCTGCAGTTCAAACTCGACATTCTCTGGCAGATGAACGACGCGATGGCGCTGCGCTATGGAGTGAGCTCGTGAACCACCTCGGCCCCGTAATCGCGGATGCTGCAAACGGAATGCGGCCTGCCGTCAGTCATGGTTTCCGGCTGCAATGGGAGCCGGCGCAGGATGCACACGTCCTGTTGTATCCGGAGGGTATGGTCAGACTGAACGCAAGCGCGGCGGCGATTCTCAGTCGCTGCGACGGCGAGCGAACAGTTGCCGAGATCGTGGCCGATCTCGAGAGATCGTACGGAGTGAGCGGGCTGGAACGTGATGTGCGCGCCTTCCTGGCGATGGCACTCGCCAAAGCCTGGGTGGAGGTCAGGCGTTGAAAGACCCACGCCCACTACCTTTGTGGCTGTTGCTGGAGCTGACCTACCGCTGCCCGCTGCATTGTGTGTTCTGCTACAACCCGACCGAGCTCGCCCGAATCTCCCATGAGTTGTCGACGGATGAGTGGCTGCGGGTGTTGGGAGAAGCGCGTGCGTTGGGGGCCGTCCAGCTGGGGCTGTCGGGCGGCGAACCGCTGGCGCGCGATGATCTCGAGGTTCTGGTCGCGGAGGCACACCGGCTCGGCTTCTATACGAACCTGATCACTTCCGGTGTGGGTCTCACCGAGCCGCGGCTGGCGGCCCTGAAGAGGGCAGGACTGGATCATGTCCAGCTGTCGTTCCAGGACAGCTCGCGCGAGATGAACGATTTCCTGAGCAGCACCCGGACGTTCGAGCTGAAGTCGAGGGTCGCCGCCTTGCTGCGGCAATACGACTTTCCCGTGGTCCTCAACGTTGTGTTGCATCGACTCAACATCGACCACGTCGCGCAGATTCTCGACATGGCCGAGCAGATGGGCGCCAGGTTCGTCGAGCTTGCCAACACACAGTACTACGGCTGGGCGTGGCTCAATCGTGACAGGCTGATGCCCACCCGGGAGCAGGTGCAAAAGGCGGAAGCCACGGCCCAGCGATATCGGGAGCGGCTGGGGAACCGGATGCGTATCTTCTTCGTCGTACCGGACTACTTCGAGACCCGCCCCAAGCCCTGCATGAACGGCCTGGGTTCGGTGTTTCTAACTGTAGCACCGGATGGATTGGCGTTGCCGTGCCACGCGGCCCGGATGCTGCCGGGGCTGGATCTGCCCAACGTACGTGACCACAGCATCGAGTCGATCTGGCGGGACTCGACGGCGTTCAATCGGTTTCGGGGCCTGGACTGGATGCGGGAACCTTGTCGCTCCTGTCCGCAGAAATCGCAGGATTTCGGCGGTTGCCGCTGCCAGGCTTTCCTCCTGACGGGAGATCCGGATAACGCGGATCCTGTTTGCGATCTTTCTCCCCACCATCACCTGGTCACTGCGGCCATCGATGAGCGACGCGCCGCAGAACCGCGGGAGCTCGTCTTTCGAGACCACCGAGTTTAGACGCCCGTCACGGCGGCCAGGGCCGCCCTTCCTGTGTGATCGAGGCCCTGTGTGATTAACCCGTCACCGCGTGCTCTGTTCCCATTTCACGGAACCCCTGGCACCGCAGGGGGTTTCCTAATGAAAGGGAGTCTCGTTGCGCGTACGTCGGCTGAAAACAACTATTTGCTGTGGGCTCCTGTTGAGTTCGCTGGCGTTTGCATTCGCTGCCGCGGCGGGCGAGGCTGACGAACCAGACGCGGCGGCCGCGCCTGCCCCGGCGGATACACCCACGGTTCCCGCTGGACCCATTGCGCCGGTGCCGCAAGTGCCGCCGCCGATCCCTGCGCCCGCACCGATAGTTCCTGTGCCCCCGCAAGGCCTGACCACCCCGCCGCCTGCGACGGGTCCGATGCCGTCAGATGACAAGCTGCACTGGCTCGATCGCACGCGCCAGGAGGTCTACGACTCCGTATGGCATTCCTCCATGCACGTCGACCGTTGGTTCGGCTCCGAGCGCGACGCGGAGTTCTATCAACACAATGCCTACGGCAGTCTGGCGCCGGCCCTCCTGTACGATCAGTACGATCATTTCCGAACCCAGTTGCGCTTCCAGGCCAACTTCCCGTTGCCGCAGATCGATGAGCGGTTTCACGCGTTCATCGGCCGCGTCAATCCGGAGGAGTACATCAGCGAGCGCGACGAGCCCTCTGGCGCTTTCCAACGCACGTACGGCCCGGCCACGGAAGACGAGACGATCTTCGGACTGTCATTTCACCAGCCGCAGAAGCAGTCTGGCTACTTCGACTTCGGAGCGGGAGTGCGCCTGGGCTTCCCGATGGATCCGTACGCTAAAGCCAGCTATGTCTTTGAGCGCGGAGCTTCGGCGCGGGGTCTGTTTTCGTTCCGGGAAACTCTCTACTGGCAAAACAGTGACGGCGGACTTGGTGAGACCACCCGCTTGGACCTCGAGCGCATCTTCGATATGCGCTGGCTCGTTCGTTACACGGTCTCGGGAACCGTCGCGCAGAAGACGCAGGGCACGCGAGGGTTTACGGCGCTGCTGGCAATGCGAGGCTTCCCCAATCGCCATGCAATAGCTGTGGAAATTGGCGCGGACGGCGAGACAAAGGCGCCGGTGTCGCTGCACGACTATGGCGTAAAGGTTGCCTATCGGCAGAGCGTGCTGCGCCGTTGGCTGATCATGGAGGTGCGCACCAGCGTCGATTGGCCGAAGGACTTCATCGACCAGCACCGCTCGAGCAGCCTGGGGGTCGGTATCGGCTTCGAGATGTTGTTCGGCACGGAGGAGTTTCTGGCGCGGCCGGTCACATTCTGAGAAAGTTGCGGTATGGCCATTCGTCCGGTTCTCAAAATGGGCCACCCGGTGCTCAGGCAGGTGGCAGCTCCGGTGGAGCATTTCGATGCCACTCTGCACGTTCTGGTGGCGGACATGGATGACACCATGCGTTCACTGAACGGTGCCGGGCTCGCGGCGCCGCAGGTCGGAGTCAGCGCGCGTGTGGTGATATTCGAAGTGAAGGAAAATCCACGTTACCCACACGTGCAGCCGGTTCCTTACACCGTGTTGATCAATCCGGTTCTGACCCCGATCGGTGAGGAGCGGGAAGAAGGATGGGAAGGATGCCTTTCCGTGCCGGGCATGCGAGGTCTCGTGCCGCGCTTCCACCGGCTGCGTTACAAGGGGTTCGATTTGTACGGGAAGCCGATTGATCGCACTGTCGAGGGCTTTCACGCGCGGGTCGTGCAGCACGAGGTCGATCATTTGGATGGCGTGTTGTACCCCCAGCGCATTGAGGACCTGCGGAATTTCGGGTTCGAGGACGTGCTGTTCGCGCACGGCACGCCGCCGATGCCGGACTAACGCAGCGCAACTGGCAAAAAGCGTGGTTTTTGCCGGCGTGGCCGAACGGAAAGGCTAAGGCGCGGGTTGCTTGAGGCCGGGGATTGCGCCGCGGCTGGTGCGAACGTCCCGTGCCATGCGAATGGCGGTTTCCACGCCCTGGTAGTAACCGGGCACTCGCCCGAGCTCGCGGTACCCCAGCGATGTGTAGAAGGCAAGAGCGCTCTCGTTCGTAGCGCGCAATTCGAGGCCGACGATGAACGTGCCGGCGGTGGCTGCCGTTTCCTCGAGCCACGCAATCAGCTGACGACCGAGACCCTGACGGCGATGAGCCGTGTCCACGGCGAGCAGGTTCAGGTGAGCGACGTCATCGCCGTAACGCATGATCGCAAAACCGGCCACTTCGTCGCCGACCTTTGCTGCGAGGACGACACTCTCGGGATGCCGGATGTGCCAGGTGACACGGGGAGCGGACCACGCGGGACGAAGTCCCGATTCGACGAACTCGTGCGACATGGCCGCCAGGCGAGGGGCGTCGGAGAGTCGAGCCAGTTCGAGTCTGTAGTCGTCCACGCTTCAAGCATAACGCCTGAACTCGCTCGCGGGGAGCACCCCCGCGCCGTTGCCGCGCGGCGACTTGGTGCCGGCGTGACAGGAGTCACACAGGCTCCTATACGAGCGTGTGGAACACCTTCTGCACGTCGTCGTCCTGCTCGAGTTTGTCGATAACTTCCAGGGCTTCGGTGGCTTGCGCCTCAGGCAGCTCGGTGGGGACGGTACAGATGTATTCGTGTTCCGCGGATAGTGGTGTGACACCACGGGCCTCGAGTGCCACCTGCATCTTCCCGAAATCCGAGAACGCGCAACGGATGACTAGAGTGGTGCCACTGGCCGTCCCTGGCGGCGAGGCACCCAGCCCGGACGTCGTGTCCGGGCGTTCGTCGCTTTGCGACTCACCCTTCTCGCCGGTGCTTTCCCCCATCTCTTCGAGGCCGTGGTCGATCAGGTACAGCTCGAGGTCATCCTGGTCGATCCCTTCCGGCGACAGGCGGAACACGCCCATCTTCTTGAACATGAAGCTCACGCTGCCATTCGTCGCCAGATTGCCACCCCCTTTGGTGATGACACTTCGCACACTGGCGACGGTGCGGACCGGGTTGTCCGTGGCCGTCTCGATGAGCAGTGCTACGCCATGGGGTGCGTATCCCTCGTAGATCACTTCGTGGTAGTTCGCCGCATCGCGTCCAGAGGCGCGCTTGATGGCCGCCTCCACCTTGTCTTTGGGCATGTTCACGGCCCGCGCGTTTTGAATCACCCGCCGCAGGGTCGGGTTCGAGTGCGGGTCGGCACCGCCGGACTTGACGGCGATGGTGATGTCCTTCGCGATGCGGGCGAATTGCTTCGCCATGCGGTTCCACCGCGCGAACATCGTGTGCTTCCTGACTTCGAATATGCGTCCCATGGCGGCGAATGGTGCCCGAAGCGGGGGCGGGAACGCAAAAAAGGGGCCAGAGGATGAGTCGCGAAGCGACGAACGACCCGCCCGTGTGAGGGCGTCGATCCGTGCGCGTGTGGTGGTGCCACGCCGCCCTGGCGAGGCGTGTCGACCATGGATGGCGGGGCTGGTCGAGGCTACAGGGAAGTATGCTTGCGGAGGCCTTCTTCAGGCCAGTTGGGCGTGCAGGACCCTGATTCGCCGGCGCTGCATCCGCAACCCCTGCTCGATTTCCTTGAGGCGCCTCTGGAGGTTAGCGTGCTCCCAGTGCTCGATGACCTCGCGCTTCTTCTGCTCGAGCCACTGCTCTTTCACCTTGGCCCAATCGGCCACGGCGGCGAGGAAGTGTTCGTACTCGTGGGCAATCCGCTGTCGCAGCTGTTCGACGTGCGAGTGCCGGGAGGTTGGCGCATGAATCTCGTGCGCGGGCATCGTCGCCAGCTTCTCCTGGGCCCGGGCCAGTCTCTCCTGCGCACGGGTGAACTGCATTGCCAGCAATGCACGCTGGATCTGGAACGGCGGGGTGCGCTTCAGGCGGCGAGTCAGGCCAACCCACTGCAGCGCAACGATGGCCCACTTCGTGGGGTCGAATTGCCACCAGCGCACGCCGTTGCGGTAGTCATGCGCAAAGATGTGGTGAAAGTTGTGATAGCCCTCGCCGTAGGTGATGAAGGCCAGCACGGGGTTGTCGCGGGCAGTGTTGGAATCCGTGTAGGGACGGGAGCCCCACATGTGCGCCAGCGAGTTGATGAAGAACGTGACGTGGTGCTGCACGACCAGGCGGAGAATGCCCGCGAGGATGAACGTGCCCCAGAGGTCGCCGACGCTCCAGCCGGCCAACAGTGGGAAGCCGATGTTGGTGATGAGTGCCAGGGGGACGTAGTGCTTGAACTGGAACTGCAGCAGCGGATCGCGCTTCAGGTCGGGAATGTTGGTGAAGTCGGGCTTGCCGCTGGGGTATTCGCGCAGCATCCACCCGATGTGGGCGAACCAGAAGCCGCGCTTGATGGAATACGGGTCCTCATCGACGTCGTCGACCTTCAGGTGGTGCGTCCGATGGCCGCTGCACCAGGCAAACGCACTGTTCTGCAGCGACATCGTCCCGAAGATCATGAAGAACAGGCGCAGAATCCAATGCGCGTCGTAGCTTTTGTGGGCCCACAGGCGGTGATAGCCGCCGGTAATCGACATTCCGTTCGCGATCAGGAAGAACGCGTACCAGGCCCACGCCCCGACGGAAAACCCGTGGGTGAACCCATACCAGGGCACCACTGTGATCGCGGCAAGCATGGAGATCGAAAACAGCAGCGTGGTGGTCCACAGGCGCGGGGGCATTTCGTTCTGCGCGGAGGCGTCGACGGAAGGCGAAATGGAAACAGTCGATTTCGTCATGAAGTGCCTGTGGAGGTGCGAATTGCGCGGGTAACGTACCACGTCCGCTAGGAATTTGCGGGCCCCGAGCACGGGTCTGAGGGGCTCGTCATGAGGACCTGCGGAAAGCCGCAGTGGCGGGCGGCACGCCCCCTTCAGGCACTGTTGCGTAAGTGCCAGAAAGCGACAAAGCTTCCGAGGGTTTTCGGGGTTTCTCTTATATAGAGGTGTGGCGGGGTTCATGGATATCAAGGGTAAGACGGTCGTCATCACGGGCGCGGGGCGTGGAATCGGCAGGGCAATGGCGGAGCGTCTCGGACGTGACGGCGGTCACATCGTGCTGTTCGACGTAAGTGCAGGGGACCTGCGCTCGACCCGGGACGCACTGGAGGCGGCGGGTGTCAAGGCTCGCGACTATACCGTGGACGTGACTTTGGAGGCCGCCGTGGCCGCAGCCCTGGACGCCGTCGTGGCCGACTTCGGCCGTCTGGATGTATTGATCAACAACGCCGGCATCATTCGGGACGCCTTACTGGTCAAGGCCAAGGACGGGCAGATCGTCAACAAAATGACACTGGCTCAGTGGCAGGCCGTCATCGACGTCAACCTGACCGGTGTGTTCCTGTGTGGTCGTGAGGCGTCCGAGCGCATGATCAAGCTCGGTAATGGTGGAGTGATCATCAACATCTCGAGCGTCTCCCGGCACGGCAACGCCGGGCAATCCAACTACAGCGCCGCGAAGGCGGGTGTAGTCGCTCTCGCCGTGGTGTGGGCAAAGGAACTCGCGAGGTATGGAATCCGTGCTGGCGCGATCGCGCCAGGTGGTGTGCGTACGGAGATCTTGAGCACGATGAAGCCCGAGATGCTCGAAAAGGTCGTCGCGACAGTGCCACTGCGGAGGTTGGCAGAGCCTGAAGAGATCGCCGCGGCGGCGGCGTTCATCATCAGCAGCGACTACTTCACGGGCCGATGCATCGATCTCGACGGTGGCTCCCGCGTCTAGACGGGATCGTGCTTCTCGAAGCCGACGGCCCCCTCGTCGTTGCACGACACCTCAATCCGTTCACTGCGTGTTGCGCCGTACGCCATCGTCAACAGCTTGGCTGCGGAAAGCTGTTCGCTGTTGCTCTGGTCGAAACGCACCAGCCGGCCGTCGGCCATCGTCATGTAGACGGCCACGATGAGATTGCACTGAGTGACAACGACTGCCGTGAGCGGATGCCCTTCGAGCTGCGGCGCGTCTTTCTGCACCGGAATGTCTGTTGCTGCCGGAGTGGCTGCGACTACGGGAGTGGCCGCTGTAATGGGTGTGGCGCCCTGCGCAGTGGCGAGCGCCGCGAGCGCGGCAACGGTCAGCAGGCGTTGGAGAGCGGAATTCATCTAACAAGACCCCGGTTTGGTGTGGACTGCTGCATTCAAGCAAAAGGAATGCCAGTCGCGGCGTGCGAGCCGTCCCAGGACGGGCAGCGATTGGAGCCGGGCACCGCACTACGGGTGTGCACCTGCTGCGGAGTTTGCACAATCCTGGCTCTGACAGGGGCTGGGACTGTTCGGGTTGCGGAACATCGTGGCCGCCGACTGGAACACCTGATCCCGCGTGTGCTGCGAGCGCACATACGCGCGCGTGTAGTCGCGCAAGGAACCTTCTAACGCGTGACTTCCGCTCTAACGACTCAGCTGCGGCGGCTTCAGGCCGCACGCGCCATACGCTTGGGCCTCGAGATTCCGATATAGCGTGGCTTGTTCCTTCGCATGATCGGGATCCCGAAACTCCGCACCTCCCTGGCCAGGCAGGCTCGCGTAGTGCGCGAAAGTAGATGCCTCGACGTACTGATCGAACGTCAGGTGTTCCGCCAGGTTGTCGATAACACACGAGCATTTATAGAGATCTGCCTGACTGCCTCCGGCTCGGGCTGCGCAGTCCTGTACGAACTGGACGCGCGCATACGTGGGGTAGTCGCTGCGGGGTGTGTCAGCCTCGAGCGCTGCCGTACTCCAACACGATGCACAAATCGCCGCCGCCACGGCCAGCGCTACGGCGACAGGGCGGACGCGCTGCGGGATTCTGCGGTACATGATCTGACTGTCCCTCATCCGACACGGAGGGCGTTCGGTTCCCATGAATCGTACGCTGCAACATGGATTTCCTCCAACGTTTGGTGTTGCAGGTGATGAATCGCGGGTGTATTGATAGCGCCGATTCGACGGGCCTGTGAGCCAAGGGACAAGGTCCGCCAGGAGCCAGGGGAACTCGAGCCGATAGTGTTTGCGACATGCGCCCGATCGGCATGTCGGCCATGGAAGGTTGCCTCTCTCAGTCCTTCTCGAGCGAAGTGTTCCGAGGCGATCGTATTTCCGGAAGAACCATAATCTGGAGGAGATATGAGTTACGAGCACCGTTCCACAGTGAAGAGGGTCGTCATCCTCGCCGCCGCGGCGGCCGTGTCGGGCGCGGCCCTCGCCGACGCCGATCTCGACCAGAAGATCGCCGATCCCGCGAATTGGGCCGCGCAGACGGGCGACTACGCGAATCAGCGCTACAGCGAGCTCAAGCAGGTCAACGCGGGGAACGTCGGCAAGCTGCAGGTCGCCTGGACGATGTCCACGGGCGTGCTGCGCGGTCACGAAGGGTCGCCGCTCGTCATCGGCGATACCATGTACATCCACACGCCGTTCCCCAACAACGTCTACGCGATCAACCTGAAGGATCAGACGTACCGTTGGAAGTACGAGCCGAAGCAGGAGGGCGACGTCGTTCCCGTGATGTGTTGCGACACCGTCAATCGGGGCTTGGGCTATGGCGACGGCAAGATATTCCTGCAACAGGCCGATACCACGCTGGTCGCGCTGGAGGCGAAGACCGGCAAAGTCGTCTGGACGGTCAAGAACGGCAATCCGAAGATCGGCGAGACCAACACCAACGCGCCGCACATCTTCAAGGACAAGGTCATCACCGGAATCTCCGGCGGCGAGTTCGGGGTCCGTGGCCGCCTGCTTGCCTACGACCTGAAGACCGGCAAGCTGGTCTGGAAGGGCTACAGCAGCGGCACCGACACCGAGATGATCATGGATCCGGTCAAGACCATGACGTGGACCGACGGCAAGATGGCGCCGGTCGGCAAGGACTCCTCGCTCAAGACCTGGAAGGGAGATCAGTACAAGCTCGGCGGCGGTACCACCTGGGGCTGGTATTCCTACGATCCGCAGCTGAACCTGGTGTACTACGGCAGCGGCAACCCCGGCACCTGGAACCCCGCGCAACGCCCGGGCGACAACAAGTGGTCGATGGCGATCTGGGCGCGTGACCTCGACACCGGTGCGGTCAAATGGGTCTACCAGATGACGCCGCACGATGAGTGGGACTTCGACGGCATCAACGAGATGGTGTTGTTGGATGCCACGGTGGGCGGAAAGAAGGTGCCGGCGCTGGCGCACTTCGATCGCAACGGCTTCGGCTACACGCTCAATCGCCAGACCGGCGAGTTGCTGGTCGCGCAGAAATTCGATCCGAAGGTCAACTGGTCGACGGGCGTGGACATGAAGACGGGCCGGCCGGTAGTCGACAAGAAATACTCGCCCGGCACGACCGGACCCGATGTCAACGTGAAGGACATCTGCCCGGCGGCGCTCGGCTCGAAGGACGAGCAGCCCTCGAGCTACGACCGCAAGACCGGGCTGATCTTCGTCCCAACCAACCACGTGTGCATGACGTACGAGCCGTTCCAGATCGAGTACACCGCGGGTCAGCCATATGTCGGCGCGACCCTGACGATGTTCCCGACTCCGGGCAGCCATGGCGGGATGGGCAACTTCATCGCGTGGGACCCGAGTCTGGGCAAGATCGTCTGGTCCAAGCCGGAGCGCTTCTCGGTCTGGTCGGGTGCGCTGACGACGGCCGGTGACGTTGTCTTCTACGGCACGCTCGAAGGCTACATCAAGGCGGTGAGCCCGAAGGACGGCCACGAGCTGTGGAAGTTCAAGACACCGTCCGGAATCATCGGCAACATCTTTACGTACCAGTACGGCGGCAAGCAGTACGTCGGTACGTATTCCGGCATCGGCGGCTGGGCTGGAATCGGCATGGCGGCAGGACTGACGGAAGGCACCGCCGGACTCGGCGCCGTCGGCGGCTACAAGGATCTGGCCAAGTACACGACGCTCGGCGGATCGCTGTTCGTGTTTGCACTGCCCGAAACTCCCACCGGCTGATATCGGGGGAGCCATGCCGGCAAAGCGCTGGACGGTGACGCTTGCGTCACTGTTTGTGGGGCTGCTGTCGGCCTCATCCGCGGCTTCGGCCGCGGATGAGGCTCCCAAGGGCAACGGCCACAACAAGAAGACACCGATCTACACGGTCGTGGACGGAAACAAGGTCGACGACAAAACGTTGATGGGCTGGAAGACCTGGCGCGCGTTGGCCTGTGAGCGTTGCCACGGCGCCTCGCAGGAAGGGTTGGTAGGCCCACCCCTCGTCAAGTCGCTCAACGTGCTCACGAAGGACCAGTTTCACACTACGATCACCAATGGTCGTGTGGAGAAGGGGATGCCACCGTTCGGTGGGGTGAAGATGGTCACCGACAACTGGGAGGGGCTGTACGCCTATCTCAAGGGGCGCGCCACTGGCGACATCATGGCAGGGCATCTGTATCCGCTTCCGGGGAAGAAGTGAGTGATGAGCCGCCGGCTGCAGCTGTTGCTGGGGGTGTTGGTGGGTGTGGCGGCGGTCGCGCCAGCGTTGCGCGCGCAACCTGCCCCGGGCCCGGGTGCCCAGGGGCCGCCGCCGGGCCCGTCGGCCGCGATGAGCTCCCCGACGCTCAAGGTGTGCGCCGACGCCCATAACCTGCCGCAGTCCAATGACAAGGGAGAAGGTTACGAGAACGAGATCGCGGCGGCGTTGGCCCGCGACCTGGGCAAGAAGGTCGAATACACCTGGTTCCCGCAGCGTATGGGCTTCGTCCGCAATACCTTGCGCGCCGTGGACGACGCGACGCATCAGTACAAGTGCGATCTGATCATCGGCGTTCCCAAGGGCTACGACCAGGCCGCGACGACGCAGCCCTACATGCGCTCCACGTACGCGATGCTCGTTCCCGACAACAGGGAATTTCGTGGCTTCAAGAGCGCCGCCGACGTGTTGGGAATGAAGGCGCAGAAGTTGCAGCAGCTGCGCATCGGAATGTTTGCGCAGACGCCCGCCGCCGATTGGCTGCTGCAGCACGGGCTGCTCGACCATGCAGTGCTGTACGCGGTGCAGAGCGGCGACCCCAACGAGAATCCGCAGAGCATCGTCGGAGCGGACCTGCGCGACGGCAAGATCGATGCAGCGATCGTGTGGGGACCGGTAGCGGGCTATCTGTCCGGGCGGAACGAGAAGAGCGGCAGCACGCGCTGGGTGATCCTGCCGTTCAAGCCGGACCCGAAGATCCGCTTCGACTACGAGATGTCCATGGGAGTGCGGCGTGGCGAGAAGGACTGGCAGGACACTCTCGATGGCTGGATCCGCTCGCACAGCCAGGACATCAACGCCATCCTGACGGCGCACCACGTTCCGTTACTCGATCCCCAGGGTAATCTGATCGCGATCAAAAACTGATACGCTCGCGCTCCCGTGAGCGCCAAGAAGCTTCTCTCGAGTCTCTACGTACAGGTTCTGGTGGCCATTGCCATCGG
>FTEY01000563.1_pt1 | contig 14145 bp, 16 predicted proteins | sample 1640321 | NCBI WGS metagenome assembly FTEY01 (sample SAMEA3914816, study PRJEB12502) | metagenome | biome: forest; material: soil | place: USA | collected 2011-09-16 | depth 0.3 m
CGAGCATCCGGTACGCGACGCCGAACAGCCGCGGACGATGTCGCTCGAATTCGCTTGAACGATCCTGCATGAGCTTGAACCTGGGGCGCCCTTCTCTCTCCTAGGTAGACGGCCTTCAGTATCCGTTGTGACAGCGGCCTTGGGGCCGGGGTTCCAGAAAGCGCCGCTCAGTGGGCGGCGCGGCCGAGAAAGTACGTCACGACGGCCCCGCCTGCGCTGATGACGCTCGACCCCAAAAAGGTTCCGAAGACCCAACGTATCAACTCGGACTTCGCGCGCTCGATGGTTGTCTCGAGACCGGCGATGCGGGCATCCAGTACCGGCACGGTGACTAGCGTTGAGTTTGTCATCTCATTCTCGATTGCTTCGGCGACGGCAAGGGCCGCTTGAGGCACTGTTGCCGATGCTGGTGCCATAACCCGTGTCCTGTCCTTGTGGTGCCATCGGCTTGCGGCATTCTGTTTGGAGACGATACTCCGATTTTCTGCGTGTTTTGATCAGTTATGGCTGCTTTGGATACTCACGGGTGTTAGCTATCTCCGTGCAGGCGCACCGTGCAAGGCTCACGCGAAGTACGCCGGGTGATCGATGTCAGCGATGAGCCCCGGCTGTCGGGGCTGCCAACCGGTCAAGGAGCGAGTCCGCTCGCTGGAGGCTGCGAGATCGAAGGCCGCGAAGTTGGCGAACCAACCGAAATGCGTGGCCGCGTCCTCCTGCGACTTCGAAACGACAGGGATATTCAAGCGGCGGCCGATCACTGCAGCGATTTCCCTGAAGGGCACTCCTTCATCGGCAACTGCGTGAAATGGGCCGCCCTCGGCCCCTCGCTCCAGCGCAATCGTGAACACGCGAGCCGCATCGAGCCGGTGGACACCGGACCAACGATTGAGACCTTCACCCACGTATGCAGACACGCCCTTCTCGCGAGCAAGTTTGATAAGGATCGGCACGAAGCCATGGTCACCGTGGCCGTGCACGGAAGGTGGAAGCCGAACCGTTGCCGCGCGCACATCGCGAGCGGCGGCCGCGATGGCCGTCGCTTCCGACACACGAGGGAAGTGGGGAGAGGGCGGATCCGCTTCTGTCCCGAGGTTGCCACGTGCGAGCAACGCAAGTCCTGAGGTGACGATGAGGGGACGGCCAGAGCCTTCGAGCGCGGTGGCAAGCGTTTCGATGGCACGACGATCCTGAGCGCAGTTTTCGGCGAACCTCGAAAAGTCGTGGTTGAAGGCGGTGTGAATCACCCCGTCGCTTTCGGCTGCACCGCGCCTCAGGCCGTCCAAGTCATCCAGAGTTCCGTGATGAACTTCGGCACCCGCCGCAGTGAGCGATGCCGCGCCGGAGTCCGAGCGGGTCATGCCTAGGACCTGATGACCAGAGGCGATTAGATCCCGCACCACGGCTAAGCCCACCCAGCCAGTCGCACCAGTAACGAATACACGCATGAGCACTGTCTCCACTTCGAGGGCGCGGCACCGCGGGCAACCAATATCGGCGCGAAATCTATTCTGGTAAAGTAGTGACATCATCATGTTATAATTGCTAACTGGATGAGCGCCCACCCCACCCCGGAAAACCTGTTCGGGACCTACCTCAAGGATCGCCGGACGAAACTGGACCCGGCGGCGTTCGGCTTTCCCGCTGAGCGGCGACGCACTCCTGGCCTGCGCCGCGAGGAAGTAGCGCAACGCGCGAACATCAGCCCCACCTGGTACACATGGCTGGAACAGGGACGCGGCGGCGCACCTTCAGCGGACGTGCTCGATCGCATAGCCGGCGCACTTATGCTCACCGACGTTGAGCGTGAGCACCTGTTCCTCCTCGGGCTCGGCCGGCCTCCAGAAGTCCGCTACGAGAAGAACGAAGGCATCACTCCACGACTGCAACGCGTGTTGGATGCATTGGAGCCCAGCCCAGCCCTGATCAGGACGGCGACTTGGGACGTGGTTGCCTGGAACCGGGCGGCGGCCCTGCTGCTCACCGACTACGGCGCGCTTCCGCCGGATCAACGCAACATCCTGCGCTTCATCTTCCTCGATCCGCGCGTCCGCGCAGCTCAATACGACTGGGAGAAGGTGGCTCGTTTCGTGGTGAGCGCTTTTCGAGTCGATGCTGCGCGGGCGGGAGCTGCCGCGGAGGTGGAGCCTCTAGTGGAGGAACTCAGTCGACTCAGCCCGGAGTTCAAGGCCATGTGGCGCGACTATGACGTCCGCAGCCACGGCGACGCGGTCAAACACATCAAACACCCTGTGCTGGGGCCAGTCGCCTTGGAGCATTCAGCGTTTGCCGTTGACGGACGGCCTGACCTCAGCATGGTGGTCTACAACCCGGCAACGCCGGAGGACGCGCGGCGAATCGCGTCGCTGCTCAAATCGCAGCGCCCGCGGGGGCCGGCTGCCAGGGGACGCAGGTAGCGCGCACCGTCAGTCAGGGTTTCTCGCGGTCGTAGTAATCGACGGTGTTCTCGGTCCGGAACAGTTTCCGCACCGCCCTCGCGCCGCGCTCTCCCGCCACGATGAGAATCTTCTGCGAGTCCGGGTACTCGCACGTCTCGATTTCGCTGATTGTGGATAGCGAGAGGTAGCGCATCGTCGTAGTCCCGGTGTTGATGATCTGGTGCGCGACCGCCGGCCCGCCGGTCGGGCAGGCGATCACGTCGTGCTTGCGCAACGGATAACGCTGGTCACCGAAGCGCAACTCGCCCTCACCCTCGAGGATCAGGAACATCTCCTCATCACCGTGATGGCAGTGAAAGGGACACTGCGCCTTGCCAGGCGGCAGGACGGTCAGGTTGTAGCCGAGCTTGCGGGCTCCGATGTGATCGCTGATCTGGCCACGCTGGGAGGTAAAGAAACCGTTCTCCTCCACGTCGTCGAACTGGACCTCGTCCAGATTCAGGATCGGCTTGGTCACGTTGATCTCCCGCTCAATGAACGACTCACACGGACTCTACCTCGCCGCCGTCCTTGGCGGCAGCAGAACCGTTCAGCCTTTTAGCCGTCGGGGCTCGTCATAGATCACCCAGGAATTTCCGGATCGCCGCCGCGATCTCGCCCGCATGGGTCTCGAGAGCGAAATGGCCGGTGTCGAAGAACCGTACCGTGGCATCGGGTATGTCTCGCTTGAACGCCTCCGCGCCGGGCGGAAGAAAGAACGGATCATTCTTGCCCCAGACCGCCAGCAGCGGTGGCCGCTGGGTACGAAAGTACGCTTGAAACTGAGGATACAGAGCGACATTGCTCTTGTAGTCGCCGAACAGATCGAGCTGCACGTCGGCAACGCCAGGGCGGCCCAGATAAAAGCTGTCGAGCGAGTAGCCGTCAGGGGAAACCGCGGTCGCATCCGGCACGCCGTGCGTGTACTGCCAGATTGTCGCTTCCGGTGTCAGAAAATCGCGCAGGGCGTCGCGATTGGCCTGCGAGGCATTCTCCCAATACGCGCGGATCGGATTCCAACCGTCACTCAGGCCTTCAAGATATGCATTGCCGTTCTGGGTAATGATCGCGGTAATGCGCTCCGGGTGTTTGACCGCCAGTCGAAAACCGGTAGGCGCACCGTAGTCGAACACATACACCGCATATCGATCGAAGCCGATCACCTCGGTGAACCGGTCAATCGTCTGTGCGATCCGGTCGAACGTCAGTCCGCGGCCGGGGGAATCGGAGAGACCGAATCCCGGCAGATCGGGTGCCACGATGTGAAAGCGATCCGCCAACAGGGGGATGAGATCGCGAAACATGTGACTCGAGCTGGGGAAGCCGTGGAGGAGCAGGACCTTCGGGGCATCCCGTGGGCCAGCCTCACGATAGAAGATGTTCGAGCCATCGACAGGGACTTTGAGATAGCGCAGAGAGTTCATGGACGGGCTCCTTTCGGTTCGGTGTTTGAGTCAGATATGCCCAATTGGGTACCGGCGGCTAGCGAGCTCCAACCGCAGCGATGGCTTCGCGAATGATGTCGACCACGACAGCTGGCGCGGTGACGATCGGTGTGTGATCTACGGCGTGGGAGCGCACACGGGCCTGCATTCGCTGCGCCAGAAAACGCTGTGTTTCCGGGAGGATCATGTAGTCCTGCTCCGCGATCAGGTACCAAGTTGGCAGGTCTCGCCAGGCTGGGTGGTCCACTGGCGTCGTGATGCAGGCGGGTGATATCGGTCGTTGTACGGCCGCAAGCAGGGCCTGTTGCTCAGCAGTCGCGTTGGGCGCGAACGCCTCCGCGAAAGCTGAGTCGGGTAGATAGATCAAGCCGTGGTGGTCGGGCGCAAGCTTCGGAGCTCGAGGATGCGGCGCGGTCCGATAGAACACATCGGCAACCGTTTCGCCGTGGTCTGGTGCCAACGCCGTGATGTACACGAGCGACTTAACATCCGGGTTGCGCGCCGCTGCAATCACCGCGCCCGCATAGGCATGTCCGACCAGAACGATGGGCCCGGACGTGCGCCCCAAAGTTTGTTCCAAAGCGGCTACGTCGGCCTCGAAGGTCGTCAGAGGAAGAGGCGCTGCGAACACCTTGTGCCCCGCGGCCACCAGCGGAGCGATGACGCGGGCCCAGCTGGATCCATCCGCCCAAGCTCCATGTGCCAGAACGACGCTCACCGCATTCGTGCTCATTGCCAACCTCCCGGCAAAGACAGTAACCTCTCAATCGACGGTTGGCAGGTTATTGGCCTGATAGTAACCTGTCAAGACATATTTAAATGGTTACTACTCGTTGAGCAGGTTCACCCATGCAGCACGCGCCCGCGCTGTTTCTCGCTGACGCCCCGGCCCTGGATTTCCTGAATTCGGTGGCGACGCCGGTGGATGTGCCGGTCGAGTGGCTGAACGACGGCGAGGGTCTGTTGAGCTGGCTGGCGCAGGCAAACCTAGTGCCCGACGAAGTGCTGGAGCACATGCGTGCGCGGAGGTCTTCCACCGAGCTGAACAAGGTTGCGGAGCAAGCTCGTCAGTTGCGGGAGTGGTTTCGTGGGTTCGTTCAGGAGCACCGGGGACGCCCGCTGACCGGCCACCTGCTCGGGAAGTTGGATCGACTGAATCGGCTGCTCGAGCGCGATGCCGGGTTCAATCAGATCACGCTGGCGACAGCCGCAGACGCACCCTTCGAACTGCGTGCGACACGCAGATGGAGTTCACCAGAAGCCCTGCTCTTACCGATCGCTGAGACCCTGGCTCGGTTTGTATGCTCCGAGGACTTCACGTACGTAAAGGCCTGTGAAGGCCCAGTGTGCACACTACTGTTCGCAGATCACACGCGGAGCCGCGCGAGGCGTTGGTGCAGCATGGCGCTGTGTGGGAATCGCGCCAAGCAAGCGGCTCACCGACAGAGGCTTAAGTCGGGTCAGTAGCCGCAGGCGCGACCTTTGGCCAGTGCCGGGTGTTCCGATTGATGGGCTTGGCGAGGAGATAGCGGTCGCCGAGCCAGCGGATCGCCCGCTCGCGCGCAGCACCATAATCCACGACCCACGCGGCAGCCTGCTGGGCCCCGGCGGGTGTCCGTTCACTGGTCCGTTTCATTGAATCACCCTCCGCCAATGTCGGAACGCCCACACGGACAGCAGGATCAGGCTGCCCCCGGGAACGACGAGCGCAACCGCCGTCAGCGGGCCGTACTCCCGCAGCAGCGTCGCGAAGCGATCTTTCCAATTGAGGTGGGGAACCAACATGGCGAGTGAACAATAGGCGCCCGGGGGGCCAGTCGCCATTGATCGGTAGAGGAGGGGCGGGGCATGGCGCGCTGGATATCCGCCCATCTCTCTAAGGGGCTATATGCAGATCGTTCGCGCGGTGGGGAGCCGCGCCATTTCGGCAGCGCCGGCGTCCTCGCGGCGGACGATGCAGGGGCGGTACAACTCGAGTGTTACGACCAACACGTGCACACGCATGCACCAGGATGGAGAGCGCCCCGTACTTATGTTCTCAAGCGCGCGCTAAGTGAAACCGCGACTCGTTGGTGCTCATGAACTTCATGTGACGCTCTCCATGATCTGTGAGACGCGTCGTGTGAAGCACGAGAGCGCCGCATACGCTTCCAGCAGCCGCAACGATCAAATTCACGGTCGCTTCATTCACCCCGATCGTTGTGTCGGTCAATGTGGAGGTTTACGAATTATGGGAAATCCTTATGACACGGCCAATGAGCGAACTTCGGTAATCGGGCCGACACTACGCTTCAAAGGCGAGCTGCACGCGGACGAGGAGCTCCTGATCCGCGGCCAGGTCGAGGGCTCGATCACGCACTCCCAGCGCATTACGGTCTGCGCGGAGGGAATCGTCAAAGCCAGCATCCGGGCGCAGATCATTGCTGTGGAGGGAACGGTCGAGGGCGACCTGCAGGCCGAGAAGTCGGTTCAGGTCAAGGAGAGTGCACGGATCAAGGGAAACATCCACGCGCCCAACGTCAGCATCGTGGACGGGGCCAATTTCAACGGCAGCGTCGCGATGGATGTCGCCAAGCGGCCGGCCCCGCAACGCGTACCCGATGCAGCCTTGCACACACCCAAGCCGGCCGTGGCAGGCAAGTAAGAGCGAAGGAGACACTGCATGTCCTCAAACACTCCGATTCCGGGCGATCGTCCGGCACAGCCCGCTGAACGACGACCGCTTCCGGGCAACTCGCCGTCGGCCAGCACCGCTGAGAAGTCAGCAGTCCCGGTCCTGGGCAAGACGCTGGTCTTCAAGGGTGAGCTGTCGGCTGACGAAGACCTGATCCTGCAGGGCCGCGTGGAAGGCTCCATCCATCACACTCAAAGCCTGACGGTGGGAGTCGACGGCGTCGTCATCGGCGACACTTATGCCCGCAGCATCGTCGTTGAGGGAACCGTCGAGGGCGACTTGCGGGCCACGACTTCTGTCCTGGTGCTCGCCACGGCCAAAGTTCGGGGCAACATCGCGGCGCCCAGGGTGGGAATCATGGAAGGCGCCAACTTCAACGGCTCGGTGGACATGACTTCCGCCAACGCCGCGGTGCGCGGCCTGGACGGGGCCGGCTCGGGTCAGCCGGCGTTGAGCGAAGGCTCGGTCGAGCGGATTCTCGGCAAGTCCTGAAGTCACCCCCTCGCGCCGGTTCCATGACGGACTCTGCCTGAGGGCCTCGCAGCCGGCATGGCGCGGCGGCCCTCAGGCAGAAGCACGAGGAACTCAGGCCCGCAGCAACACCAACCCGCCCAGAGCAGGGTCGGAGAAGCTGTCGTCACCCGTCTCGACATGACCGGCCAGACGGCAGAGGAAGCTCGAGTCCTCGGCCACCTTGACGACCAGGTCATACCAGCCAAAGAAGCTGTCGCAGCGACCTTCGAACTCGAACGAGTCACCCGGCCGCAACATGCGGAAGCTGCTGAAGCCCGTGTACGCATCGAGAAGCGTCACTGTGGCGCGGGCCGAGCTCGCGTTGGTGATTTTCAGCTGCACTGAGCCGTGCTCGCCACGTCCGTAGTCAGCTCGAACGTCCAGCGCAGCGGCGCCGGTGCCGATCCTGCCGGTGAAATGGCGCATGAAGCCATTGGGACCGTAGACGCTCAGATCATAGTTGGACGGGACATTCCACCCGCCCGAGAGCTTCTTCCCGGCTGCGACGGTGTACATGCGCACGGTGTCAGCGGCATTGGCCGAGCGGACCTCGAACGCGGCGCCCGCGTGACCTGTGTTGGAGAAGTCGAGCTGGAACGTCTTGGCACTGGCATTCACAGAGCCGTGAACGTTCAGCTCGTACGGCAACGCACGGGCGGGCCGAATCCCCCTCTCCTGCTTCGGCAAGCCGATGAGCACCTGGCTCTGCGTCGGAACGAAGGTGTCAACGCCACCGCCCGCCAACTCATCCACGGGCGGCAGGAACCCGTCCGTCGAGGGAAGCCTGACCGGCAGCGAGTTCGGATTCGCGAAGTTGAACAGCGAGGTCAGATCGCCCGCGATGGTGCGGCGCCACGGCGAGATATTCGGCTCAAAGACGCCGAAGCGCTTTTCTATGAATTGAACCACCGAGGTGTGATCGAACACCTGCGAGTTGACGTAGCCACCCTTGGTCCACGGCGAGATCACGAGGAACGGAACACGAGTACCCAACCCAATCGGTCCGTTCGGTGTATCCGTCGTCACGATTTCGTTGTGGAAATCGACCGTGGAGGCGCCGTTAACGGCAGTCTGCGGGGGGAACGGCGGGGTGATGTGGTCAAAGCTGCCGTCGCCCTCGTCATAGTTGATGATGAATACGGTCTTGCTGAAGACCTGCGGATTCGACACGAGAATGTCGAACACCTGCGAGATGTACCAGGCGCCGTAGTCGACCGGCCAGTCGGAGTGCTCGGTATAACCGGCGGGCGCCACAATCCAGGAAACGCTGGGCAGCGTCCCGTTCTTCACGTCACTGCGGAAGTTGTCGAACAGCTTCTCCTGCCAGGCCTTCCAGTCCGCCGCAGGGGCGCTGCTGTCGGGGATCGAGCTGCTGAGACTCGTGCCGGTGCAGCCGTTGTCGAACAGCGGATTGCCGGGAGCGGTGGTGGCGTACTGATTGAAGTACAGCACGGAGTTGTCGGTGAAGTTACCGACGAAGGAGTTCCCGGTACCGTCACCGAAGTCGGGAGCGAACGTCGCGCCCGCGAGGTCCTGATAGATCTTCCAGGTGACGCCGGCTGACTGCAGCACTTCGGGGAACGTGCGGAACGTCCAGGCGGCGCCCTTGGGGCTCAATCCGTTGCTGGTCATCGGGCCGGCGCCGTGGCCGTCAGTGCCTCCCGCGCCGAGGTTGTCCAGGTTGCCGATACAGCCGCTCCACATATACGTGCGGTTGGGATTCGTCGGCCCCATGATCGAGCAGTGGTAGGCGTCGCCAACGGTGAAGGCATCGGCCAGGGCGTAGTGGTACAGGATGTCCTGACGTGTCATGTACGACATCGTCATCGGCCCGTTCACGGACGCCCAACTGTCGTACTGGCCGTTATTCCAGCAACGATGCGTGTTCCCCCAGCTGTGGCTGGTGCCGGGCAGATAGGTCAAGCCGATGCTGGTCAGCTCCGGGCTGACGGCCTGCGGATTGACGCGGAACGGCGGGATCACGAACGCACCACCGGCGGGACCACCAAGAGTTCCCGAGTCAGGGGCCACGCCATAACCAGCCGCAACATTGGCAGCACCAGCGGGCTGCAGGAACACAGAGGCGCGCGTGGAGCCGGTACCGCTTTGCGCAGGCAGGTGAATCTTCACAGCGCGGGGATCATTGAAGCCGCGGACACCTTTGAGGGTGCCGAAATGATGATCGAACGGGCGGTTCTCCTGCATCAGCACGACGATATGCTCGACGTCGCGGATGCTGCGCGTATGACTGTTCGCCGGAATCGCGAGGGCTTTGGCGATATTCGCATTCAGCGTTCCCGCCACTGTGCCCATGCCGAGTAATTTCATGAACTCGCGACGATCGGTATTCTTCACGACAGCACTCCCTTCCCACGCGCACCAACTGGTGCTGCACTGGGTTGTTGAAAACGACACACACACGAAGCGACATGGAAGCTAGAAACGCGCAATTGCAAACCCGTGACGGTTCCGTGACGCTCGCGGGAATACGCAAGCTGACTGAAAGGCAAAGTCACGCGGAGGCGTTGGCAGCACTCGATTCGTTGGGGAACGCGGGCTTGGCCGAAAGTCGCGAGGTGCTGTATCTCACCGCAATGAACCAACGCGGCCTGAATCGGATTGCGGCGGCTCTGGCTACGCTCGAGATCCTCCAACAGAGGTACCCGTGCTATAGCCGTGTTTACGAGGAACGCGGGTACTGCTTTGCGGCGTCGAATGACACTCCGCGTGCGATCGAGGCGTTCGAACACGCTGTCAATCTCAACGCCGCGCTGCAATCCAGCTGGCGCAAGCTCGCGGAACTGCATCGTGTCGGTGGCGACTCGAAGCAAGCCGCGATTGCGGCGGAGCACGTGGCCCTGCTCGCGAGATTACCTGCGCAGATCATTCACGCCGGCAGCCTTTTCAGCGACGGCGAGCTGGATGTCGCCGAAGAGGTGCTTCGCGACTTCCTACGCAACGCTGGCAAACACGGCGAGGCGCTGCGCCTGCTCGGACGGATCGCGCATCGACGCAATGCACTTGAGGACGCGGAGAGATTGCTGAGTGAAGTGCTCACGGTCGCACCGAACTATCGCGCCGCACGAGCAGATTTCGCTCGAGTGCTGATTGACAGACAGAAGTATTCGCACGCCCGCGAGCAGATCGAGGGTCTGCTACAGGAGGAGCCCGATAACTGCGACTACGCGGCGCTCGGCGCGACGATCAGCGCTGGCCTGGGAGACCACGAACGCGCCATTGCGACGTTCCGAGAGCTGCTCGACGCGAAGCCGGTCTGGGCGCACCTGCACCTGCTGCTGGGCAACTCGCTGAAAGCCGTGGGCCGCCAGTCTGAAGCTATCCAGTCCTACCGTACCGCAACAGCCGCACGTCCCGACTTCGGCGATGCGTACTGGAGCCTGGCCAACCTCAAGACATACCGCTTTGCGAGTGAAGAGATCGCGCGCATGCGCACCCACGAGTCATCTTCTTCAACGCCGGTCGTCGATCGATGTCACCTGTGCTTTTCACTGGGAAAAGCCTTCGAGGATCTCGGCGAGTACGCGCAATCCTGGCAATACTACGAGCGGGGCAATGCGCTGAAGCGCGCGGAGAGCCGCTACCATCCGAGATTCACCGAAATCAACACGCAACGGCAAATCGAAGTCTGCACGGCCGACTTCTTCGCCGCCCGCACCGGCGCAGGCGTTCCCGACCCTGCCCCGATCTTCATCGTCGGACTCCCGCGCTCGGGCTCAACGCTGATCGAGCAGATTCTGGCCTCACACTCACAGGTGGAGGGCACCCAGGAGCTGTACGACATCGAGCGCGTCGTCGGCGAACTTCAGGGCTCGCACCCCGATCCTGACAATCCGCGCTACCCGGCAGTGCTGACAGAGCTTGGCCCGGACGAGTTTCGCCGGCTGGGGGAGCGGTACTTGCATGACACGCGCGCTCACCGTCGCGGGCTTGCCGCCGGCCAGGGCCTTGGAGCCTGCCAAGGCCTTGCAGCCTGCCAAGGCCGGCCGTTCTTCATCGACAAGATGCCGAACAACTTCAGGCACCTGGGGCTGATTCACCTGATCCTGCCAAAGGCGAAGCTCATCGACGCGCGGCGTGAGCCGATGGCGTGCTGCTTCAGCAACCTCAAACAGCTGTTCGCCAGCGGCCAGTCCTTCTCCTACGACATGGAGAGCCTGGGCGCTTACTACCGTGGCTACCTCGAGCTGATGCGGCATTGGGATCGCGTGCTTCCCGGGCAAGTGCTCCGCGTGCAGTACGAAGACGTCGTGAATGACTTGGAGATGAGCGTTCGGCGCATTCTGAAATTCTGTGGGCTCGAGTTCGAGCCGGCGTGCGTGGCGTTCCACAAGACTGCCCGGAACGTCAGCACCGCAAGCTCGGAGCAGGTCCGACAGCCAATCAACCGGGACGGGCTCGCGCAGTGGCGCCGGTACGAGCCCTGGCTGGGCCCGCTCGAGGAGGCGCTGGGCGATGCGGTGGTCCGCTATCGGGAACCCTGAAGGACGCTTCATCCGCCGCTAATGCAGCCCATCACAAGAGGTCGCGCGGGCGAGCGCGGCCGGCGCACTCTCGACCTCCTTCAAGGGAGGGCTTAAACCATGTCGTACGCACACAGGATCGTCATCGGGTTGGGAGTCACATTGCTGCTTGCCTTGGGAACCGGCTGCGGCACGACGAAGCACTTCGTCGAACAACCGCACCTGACGGTCAGCGAGCCGGGCCAGACGGCACGCCAGGCGATCGAGACGCTCTTCTCGGGACTGACTCCTCCGTATACGGTCTCACTGTGCGAGGCGGAACCCAGCTCCGGATCCTGTACGCCGATCGGACAGGGGATCTCCGCGAAGGGCGTCGGCGGACTCTTCCTGCCACTGAGCTTGCGCGTCACGGGCATGGAGGTCCGGAAACAACGTTGGGCGGCAAACGAGCTCGCCTTCGATGCCTCGCTGCACGCCAGTGTCGACTCCCTGGCCCCGATGTGTGGCACGGTCGGCGGCAAGATCATCTCGCGCGACAACGACACCGCCTCCGTGCAACTGAAGAACTTCTACTGCAATTGGGCAGTGATCGGCAATGTGCTCGTCAACGCTGACCTGTCGATCGACAGCATCGACGTCAAGGATCGCGTGGTCACAGGGTTCTACAAACTCACCTTCCATGGAACGGGCAACGCTCGCGGCTCGGGGTACTACCGAGCCGTCATCGCCAATGGACCCTAACACTTCGGTGGTGTAACGTACCGCATGGCCGCGGCGAAGAAGATGCCCACGGCGCGATCAGCGCCGAAACCGACTCATAGCGGTCGCTTCACGGATCTCGACGCCGACAAACTGCGGGGCGGCTACTACACTTCTGACGCAGTGGCTCACTGGTTGTGCGCCTGGGCGATTCAGTCGGCCGACGATCAGGTTCTCGAGCCCAGCTGTGGCGACGGCGCCTTCCTGAAAGCGGCGGCGCTGCGCTTCAAGGAACTCGGCCTGCCCAACGCCGCCGTTGCCAGGCGTCTCACCGGGATTGAGATTCTCGCCCCCGAAGCCATGCGCGCTCGGGCCGGTTTGCAGGCGATTCTGGGAGAGAGCGATGACGAGGTGGTCGAGACCTCGGACTTCTTCTCCTGGTGCCAGAAGCCGCAGCGTACGCACGCTTACAGCGCGATAGTCGGCAATCCGCCGTTCATCCGCTACCAGACTTTTCCCGAGCCGCACCGCACTCGCGCAATGCAGCTCATGCAAGCGCAAGGCCTGGCGCCGAACCGACTCACGAATGTCTGGGTGCCGTTCGTCGTCGCGGCGGTGTCCCTGTTGCGTCCGGGAGGGCGTCTCGCCCTGGTACTCCCGGCCGAGTTGCTCCAGGTCACGTACGCCGCACAGCTGCGCTCGTATCTGACGGATCGATTCGAACGGATCGATATCGTCACCTGCAACGAGCTGTTCTTCGACGGCGCTGAGCAGGAAGTCGTCCTGCTGCTGGCGGACGGACTGTTGCACGCTGCGGCCGAGACAAATCCGTGCCGGGTAACACTCACTGAGACGCTCTCTGTGCAGGCGCTCACGGAACGCTCAGCGCAGGAGACTCGGGCGGCAGCGCAACCCAAGACCATTCGTCATGACAGCGAGAAGTGGCTGAAGTACTTCCTGACGGCTCGCGAGATCACCTTCATGCGTGAATTGCGCGACGCGGCCGTAACGACCTCGCTCGCGACGCACGCCGGCGTCGATGTTGGCGTCGTTACGGGTAAGAACGAGTTCTTTGTCCTGACGAGCGAACAAATCGACTCGCACGGTCTCGGGGGTTATACGACGCCGCTGGTGTCCCGCTCGACACACCTGAAGGGCGCACGTGTGGGCAAAGCGGACTGGGACGCGATGGCGGCGGCCGGCGACCGGGTGCATCTGTTGCACCTCAAGCCTGTCCGGGGTGCGGGGTTGTCGGAGGCGCTGGCACGGTACATCCGTGCCGGCGAAGGAAGGAAAGTTCACGAAGGGTACAAGTGCTCGATCCGCGAGCCCTGGTACGAAGTGCCGGCCGTCTGGAATCCCGACGGCTTCGTGTTCCGGCAGATCTACGACTTCCCGAGAGTCGTCCTCAATCAGGCCGAGGCCACCTCGACAGATACGATTCACCGCCTCAAGGCGCGCCAGGGGGCGCCCGAACGGATCATCGCCAACACCTACACCTGGATGACTGCCGCGTCGGCGGAGATCGAGGGCCGCAGCTACGGGGGCGGCGTCCTCGAGCTCGAGCCCACGGAAGCGGAGCGCCTGCTCATGCCGGCGCAGCTCAACGGCGCAATGCCAGTGAGCGAGTGCGACCGTCTGACCCGGGCCGGGCAGATCGATCAGGTCCTGGAAGAGAACGCTCGCGCGGTCCTGATGGCACACATGGGGCTGTCGAAGGCGGACTGTCTGATCCTGCGGGACATCTGGATCAAGATGCGGGATCGGCGCAGGGGCCGCGGCAAGGCTGTGTGAGGCTCCCGCTCCGACCGCCGCGCAAGTAGCCGAGCCTCAGTGCACCCCAACCCCTTAGCCAACGCTTCGAGGGTCGCAACGGTGACATTCACGCTGCCGTGTTC
>FTEY01000377.1_pt1 | contig 13782 bp, 12 predicted proteins | sample 1640321 | NCBI WGS metagenome assembly FTEY01 (sample SAMEA3914816, study PRJEB12502) | metagenome | biome: forest; material: soil | place: USA | collected 2011-09-16 | depth 0.3 m
AATCTCAGTCGCCGGGCGCTACTACTGTCGCGCGCGAATGGTAGTGAGCGCTCCATAGAGCTGTCGGCATCGCCCATCCGCAACGAGTCGAAGGAAGTCACCGGCGCCGTCGTGCTGCTGCACGATGTCACCGAGCTTCGCGGACTCGCGCGGCAGATGTCGTATCAGGCCACGCACGATGCCCTCACGGGTCTGGTCAACAGGCGCGAGTTCGAACGCCGGCTCGAGGAGGCGACCGAAAGCGGTCATCGCGGGGAGGGGCAACACGTGTTGTGTTACCTAGACCTCGATCGCTTCAAGGTGGTCAACGACACGAGTGGGCATCTCGCGGGCGACAGCATGTTGCGCGAGGTTGCCAAGCTATTGCGCGATGCGGTGCGCGACAGCGATACCGTAGCGCGTCTCGGTGGCGATGAGTTCGGAATGCTGCTCATCGGCTGCCCGCTCGAGAAGGCGCGGCAGATTGCCGACGATGTCTGTCGGGCCGTGGGGGACTATCGGTTCGTCTGGAAAGACAAGATATTCAATATCGGAGTGTCCGTCGGACTCGTGGAGATCTCGCGCGAGAGCGGCACTCTCGAAGAGTTGCTCGCTGCTGCGGACTCGGCCTGTTATGTCGCGAAGAAGCAGGGTTCCGGCCGTGTTGCCGTGTACTCGGCGCGCGACGAGGCGCTCGCGCGGCACACTGGCGAGATCCAGTGGCTGCAGCGCCTGCAGAGCGCGCTGAAGGAGAACCGGTTCCAGCTCTATTCCCAGCCGATCGTCCCCGCCTACGGAGACGACGGTGGCGGTCCGGCGATGGAAGTCCTGGTGCGCCTGCAGGATGAGGCCGGGCACGAGGTGCCGCCTTCGGAATTCGTACGGGCCGCCGAGCGGTACCGCCTGATGGGGTTGGTGGACCGTTGGGTCGTTCAGACGACCCTTGCTGCCTTGGGTCGTGGCGCCATGTCGATTCCGGCCAATCGGGGGGTAGCCATCAACATCTCCGGGCAAACCCTTGGCGACCTGCAGTTCCTCGAGTTCGTGGTCGAGTGTCTCGACAGCACCGGCGTCACGCCGTCGCAAGTCTGCTTTGAGATCACCGAGAGTGCGGTGGTTGCCAATCTCGACCACGCGCGGCGTTTTGTTGGCGTGTTGCACGGGATGGGATGTCAGTTCGCGCTCGATGACTTCGGCTCCGGCGTCGGCTCGTTCTCGAATCTGAAGAATCTGCCGATGGACTATCTGAAGATCGACGGCTCCTTCATGCGGAATCTCGCCCGCGATACGGTGAACCAGGCCATGGTAACGGCCATGATCAAGCTTGCCCGGACGCTGAACTTCAAGGTGATCGCGGAGCAAGTCGAGGACGCCGCAGCCCTGGAGGCGGCTCGTCGGATGGGTGTGGACTACGTCCAGGGATTCGCTGTCGGGCGGCCGCAGCCGTTGGCGCTGGCCGCGTAAGCGGTCCTCGTGGTAAGAAGCCTATGTCGGCCATAGGCCACCCCTGCACCTTATGCAACTTGCTCGTCTATGGCGCGAACACATGGCCGCGGGTTGTCCTCGCGAGCTCTCAGGCGTTGAAATCGCTGGGAGCGATGCGCGGGAGCTCGATGCCGAAATTACCTCCTGTGTCAGTGCGTTGTTGTCCCGGTCTCTCACCGTCGACGGCCGTATCGAGCGGCGTCTGGCAGAGATCAGCGTTGCATTGAGTGACAAGCAGTCGCAGGCCGAGGAGCCGGTGGCGTCCTACTACGCCCGACTCAACGAGTTGGTCAGTGCGGTGCTGACCGAGACCCGCGCCGGGCGCGCCTAAGTTTATTGGCAAAAGTCGCCTGCGGCGCTTTTGCGGACATCAGCTCGGTTCCCGGCGGCAAAAAGCGTGGTTTTTGCCGCCTGCGCGGCGCGCCTAAAGTCTCTGCGACTGTGCGACTGTCCTTCCGTGGACGGCGCGTTTGTGGCGGTGTGACCACAGCTGAGGTCCTTGCAAAAGGCGGTGCGCGCACGTTCCTTGCTACGACGCCAACTTAAGTATGAGTCAAGCGTTTACATCCACAATGCGCACCGAACCTCTGCTCGAAGTGTCTGACGGCTCCATGACACTGGAGGAGCTGCCCCGTGCCGAGACTCCGCTCAAGGTACTGGTCGTCGACGACCAGCCGGACTCGGCCGACGCCGTAGCTTTCATGCTGTCCATGATGGGACACGATGTCTACACGGCTTATGGGCCCAACGAGGCCTTGGACAAGTTCCGCCAGGTCCAGCCGACCGTGATCTTCATGGATATCAGCATGCCGGAGCTCAGCGGGCTCGAGGCCGCCGCCCGGATTCGCTCGATGCCGCAGGGCACCTCCACCACGATCATCGCCCTGACAGGCTTAGGTCATGAGGCGGACAGGCACCGCTCACGCGAGGCCAGTATCGATCATCACGTGGTGAAGCCCGCGACGCCGGCGGTATTGCACCGCCTGCTGAGTCACATTTCCCCGGGCTAGAGGTGTGGGGGCCCGGAAGGGCCCCCACACGGCAAGATTCAGAGAACCGTTACCAGTAGCAGCGCGACGATGTTGATGATCTTGATCAGCGGGTTGATGGCCGGGCCCGCCGTATCCTTGTAAGGATCTCCCACGGTGTCACCCGTTACCGCGGCCTTGTGGGCATCTGACCCCTTGCCGCCGAAATTCCCTTCTTCGATGTACTTCTTGGCGTTGTCCCAGGCGCCGCCGCCTGTCGTCATGGAGATCGCCACGAACAGGCCGGTCACGATCGTGCCGATCAGCAGGCCCCCCAGCGCGCGAATACCGGCACCCGGGCCCATGAGCGCGTTCATGCCGAAGACCAGCACGACCGGTACCGCGATCGGCAGCAGCGACGGGATGATCATCTCCCGGATGGCCGCGCGAGTCAGAAGGTCGACGGCACGCGAGTAGTCGGGCTTCGCGGTGCCTTCCATGATTCCCTTGATCTCACGGAACTGCCTACGGACCTCGTTAACAACTGCGCCCGCTGCGCGACCCACAGCTTCCATCGCCATCGCGCCGAACAGGTAGGGCACGAGACCGCCGATGAACAGACCGATGATCACAGCGGGATCCGACAACGAGAAATCGACCGGGTGACCGGCGGCTTCCAGGTTGTGGGTGTAGTCGGCGAAGAGTACGAGTGCGGCCAGGCCCGCCGAGCCGATTGCATAGCCCTTCGTGACTGCTTTCGTCGTGTTGCCAACCGCGTCCAGCGGGTCGGTGATGTCACGTACCTGCTTCGGCAGACCAGCCATCTCGGCGATACCACCCGCGTTGTCAGTGATCGGGCCGTACGCGTCGAGAGCCACGATCATGCCGGTCATCGACAGCATGGAGGTGGCGGCAATCGCAATGCCATAGAGACCGAGGCCGTCGCGAATGTGTTGGCCGAGCTCGTACGAGCCCCAGATGGCCAGGCAAACCGCGAGGACCGGCAGCGCGGTCGATTTCATCGATACGCCCAGCCCAGCGATGATGTTGGTGGCGTGACCGGTCTGCGAGGCCGCCGCGATCTTGCGCACCGGGCTGTACTCGGTGGCCGTGTAGTACTCGGTGATTACGATCAGCGCCGCAGTGAGGCCGAGGCCGACCAGGGTGCAGCCGAACAGCGGGCCCGCGCTCGCGGGCATCAGCTGCTTGGTGATGAAGTAGAAGGCCACCGCAGAAACGATCGCCGACACGATCACGCCCTTGTACAGAGCGTTCATGATCTTGCCGCCTTCCTTCGCCTTCACGAAGAACGTGCCGATGATCGAGGAGATGATCGAGGCCGCGCCCAGGGCCAGCGGATACACGGCGGCCTGGAATGTCTTTGTGTCGGAGTCATTGGCGAACAGCAGTCCGCCGAGCAGCATGGTTGCGACGATCGTGACCGCATACGTCTCGAACAGGTCGGCCGCCATACCGGCACAGTCGCCGACGTTATCGCCGACGTTGTCAGCGATCACCGCCGGGTTGCGCGGGTCGTCTTCCGGAATTCCGGCTTCCACCTTGCCGACGAGATCGGCTCCGACATCCGCGCCCTTGGTGAAGATGCCTCCACCCAGGCGGGCGAAGATCGAAATCAGCGAACCGCCGAAGGCCAGACCCACTAGCGCGTGCAGCGCGCCGTCGTCGCCGAGCGAAGGGCGCAGGAGCGCAAAGTAGCCCGCAACGCCGATCAGGCCGAGCCCGACGACCAGCATTCCGGTGATGGCGCCGCCGCGGAAGGCAACAGCGAGCGCTGCGTTCAGTCCCTGCGTGGCCGCCTGTGCAGTGCGGACGTTGGCGCGCACCGAGATGTTCATCCCGATGTACCCGGTCAACCCCGAGAGAATCGCGCCGACCGCGAAGCCACCGGCAGTGGCCCACGAGTGCAGGCCGAAGCCCATGACGACGAAGAGGATCAGGCCGACGACGAGGATCGTGCTGTATTGGCGGTTCAAGTACGCCCGCGCCCCGGCCTGAATGGCGGCGGCGATTTCCTGCATTCGGGCGTTGCCCGTGGGCAGGCGCAGAATCGACATCATCGAGAACACGCCATAGACGACAGCGAGCACACCTGCTCCAACTGCCACCCACAGCCAGGTCGCGGCATCCATCAATCTTCCTCCCTCAAATCAATAAGTTGTAGTTTGCGGCAGGGGCTGGGCGCTTGCTTGGTCGTTCATCGTCCAGCCAGGAAAAATGGCCGCGCACTATAGCATTTGCGGCCAAAGTGTTGGGTAGGGTGCTCGCTGGGGTCGCGACCCCCCGGAAGGAGGGTAACGTCGCCTCAGCCGCTCGCCCAGGTCGGACCCTGGTCTGCGTCGCATCGGCGGCGCCGGATTCCGGCCCTCTTCAGACTTTGAATTCCGTGGTCAGCTTTTTCTTTACGGGCGCGCCCTTGATGCGCACGTAGTCGGGCAGGCCGTCCTTGTACGGCGGATAGGCCTCGCCGCCGATCAGAGGTAGCAGGTAGCGCCGGCAGGGTTCGGTGATGCCGAACCCGTCGTCGGTAATGAAGTTGCGGGGGACCTTCTTCTCCTTGTTGGCGACTTCGCTCAGGGGCACGTGGCCGATCGTCCACCGGTACGGCTTTGCGGATTTACGCACGATGGTCGGCATCACCGCGTTCACGCCCTTCACGGCGAATTCCACCGCGGCTTTGCCAACTGCGTAGGCTTGCTCGACATCCACGCCCGACGCGATATGTCGCGCGGCGCGTTGCAGGTAGTCGGCAACCGCCCAGTGATACTTGTAGCCGTGTGCCTCGCGGACCATGTTGGCGACCAACGGCCCGACACCTCCGAGTTGGGTATGTCCGAATGCGTCCTTCGTGCCGGCATCCGCCAGGAACTTCCCATCGGCGTAGGCCGCGCCCTCGGAGACCACCACGACGCAGAAGCCGAAGTCGGTCACGCATTGCTTGACCTTGTCCAGGAACTTCTGCTGCTCGAAGGGAATTTCCGGGAACAGGATGATGTGCGGCGGCTCGTTCGGCTTGGTGCCCGCCAGGCCCCCAGCCGCGGCGATCCAGCCTGCGTGCCGCCCCATGACCTCCAGAACGAACACCTTCGTCGAGGTGCGAGCCATCGAAGCCACGTCCAGTCCCGCCTCACGGGTGGAAACGGCGATGTACTTCGCCACCGAGCCGAATCCCGGGCAGCAATCGGTGTGCGGCAGGTCGTTGTCCACCGTCTTCGGAACGCCGACGCAGGTGATCGGATATCCCAGGGACGCGCCGATCTGCGAGACCTTGAGGGCCGTGTCCATCGAGTCATTGCCGCCGTTGTAGAAGAAGTAGCCGATGTCATGGGCCCGGAAGACCTCGATCAGGCGCTCGTACTCGGCCCGGTTCTGGTCCAGCCCCTTGAGCTTGAAGCGAGCCGAGCCGAACGCGCCCGCCGGCGTATTGCGCAATCCGCGGATCGTTGCCGCGCTCTCGCGCGAGAGGTCGATCAGGTCTTCGGTCAGCGCCCCGATGATTCCGTGCCGCCCTGCATAAATCTTGCCGATGTGACGCGACTGCTTCAGCGCCGTTTCGATTACGCCGCAGGCGGAGGCGTTGATGACGGCGGAAACACCCCCCGATTGAGCGTAGAACGCGTTCTTGCGGGTCGGTTTGCCGGAGCCTTTGCTGACGGATTCGTGCACTCTTTGGCGGGCGGCTTTTTTCATGGATTGAGTTCGTAACCGGTGGCCGATCAAGGATAACCCAACAGGCGCTGACGGAGGGTGCCGTTTGACTTGCCCTTGCGCGCGCCGGTAACGTGGCGGCCCGTTCAGTCTCACCAACCGGTCAGCAATACATGCGCATCGTCCTGTTAGGCGCGCCGGGCTCCGGCAAGGGCACTCAGTCAGAGCGTCTGGTCACTCGCCTCGGCATCCCGCAGATCTCCACCGGAAATCTGTTGCGTGCGGCCGTTGCTCAGGGCACGCCGCTGGGCCTCGAGGCCAAGAAGGCGATGAACCAGGGGCTGCTGGTCGACGATTCGATCGTTCTTGGAATGATCCGCGAACGACTCGCCGAAGCCGACGCACAACGTGGCTTCATTCTCGACGGTTTCCCACGCAACATCGCTCAAGCCAAGGCGCTCGAGCAGATGTTACGAGCCGTTGACAAGCCCCTGGATGCTGTCGTGTTGATGGAAGTTGATAAGGCGGAAGTTGTGCGTCGCATTTCGGGACGCCGCACGTGTGCCGACTGCGGCAAGGTATTCAACGTATTCTCCTCGCCGTCGGCCCAGGCCCGGAACGAGCCCTGTCCGAAGACCGGTCTGCCGCACCAACTGACGCAGCGCCCGGATGACAAGGAGGAAACGGTCACCGAGCGCCTGAAGGTGTATGACGAGCTGACGCGGCCGCTGATCGACTTCTATCGGAAGCAGGGGCTGCTGCGCACCATTCAAGCGGCAGGCGACGTGGGAGAGATCACCCTGCGCCTCGAGGCGGCCCTGGCCGCGCCAGCGTCGAAAAAGGCCGCGAAAAAGTCCCCGAAAAAGGCCGCGAAGAAAGGCCCCGCGGCCAAAGCGCCTGCCCGCAGGGCAGTACGGAAAGCCGGCAAGAAGGTCGCCGCCCGCAAGGGCGTTCGCAAGCCGCCTGCGAAGAAGGTTGCCAAGAAGCGAAAGAAGCCTGCCAGGAAGGCGCCGCGGAAGGCGGCTCGCCGGAAGCGTTGAGGTCAGTCGCGGCCGGCGAGGTGGGCGACCATCTTGACCAATTGCTCCGGCTGGATTGGTTTGGACAGGTGAACCTGGAAACCGGCCGCGCGGGCACGATCGGCGTCCTCGGGGAGCGTGTAAGCGGACAGCGCAGCGGCTGGAAGCCGCTCGGGACTCGCCGTCGAACGTACGGCCCGGATCAGCTCGAACCCATCCCGGCCCGGCATGCTGACGTCCGAGATCAGTACGTGCGGATCGAATCCCCCAAGCGTCGCGAGCGCGGCCTCTACCGAGGGAGCGGCAGCAACCTGGGCGCGGCTATCTCCCAGCACACGCCGCAGCAGATCCAGCGTGTCGGGCTCATCGTCGACGACCAGAACCCTCAGACCGCTGAGATCGGTTTGCGACGAGGCGCTCGTCGGGCCGCCTTCGTCGATTGCAGGCGTCCGGGCTTGACCATTTCCGTCACGGGTTGTGTCTTGAATCCGGGGCGCGACGCGGGGCAGCACGACAGTGAATGTCGCGCCCTGATCCAGTCCCGGACTCGTGGCTGTCACGGTGCCGCCATGAAGCTCGGCGAGTCGCTTGGCCAGAGCCAAGCCGACGCCCAGTCCCGAATAGCGGGCGTGCGCCGAGCCGTCGGCCCGCCAGAAGCGGTCGAACACGAACGGCATCATCTCACTGCGAATACCCGCGCCGGTGTCAGTAACTTCGATGTCACAATAACCACCGACGGAGCGCACCGTGACCTCAGCGCGACCGCCGCGTGGCGTGAACTTGATCGCGTTGCTTAGCAAGTGCCATACAATCTGTTGCAATCGGCGCGGCTCACCGAAAATCTGGCACTCGGAGGTCTCTAACCTCTTAGTCAGACTAATACCTTTGCTGGCCGCTTCCGCCTGATGCAGATCAACGGCAGCCCTGACGATCTCGCAGATGTCAGTTTCTTCGGGCTCGACGCGGATCTTGCCGCTCGTGATCGCGCTCAAGTCCATCAGATCGTCGACGATGTGGGCCAGCGAGCGAGCGCTACGCGCTATGGTCTGGCCGCCGGTGCGGGTTTCCTGAGCGCCAAGACGGCCCTGCTCGAGCAGACGGGACCAACCCAGGATGGCGTTGAGCGGCGACCGCAGCTCGCGACCCAGGGCTTCGAGAAACTCATCCTTGAGCCGGCTGGTGCGCTCGGCTTCAAGACGAGCCGCGCGCTCGAATTCGAGCAGGACCCGCAGCTCGTCCGTAGATTCGTTCATGAGTGCCGTGCACTGTGGCTACTTGCCGGGGCAATAGCAAGTCCTAGAGCCAGTGCTACAGCGAGTTCAACATTTGCTGGCCGATGACACTCGCGCGCCAACCCCGCAAGACCGCCACATCACGTTTGCCATCCGCCAGTTGCTCGAGGTCGCGTCGCGTTGCCAACACTTCCGGACTGAGCCCGAGCTCGGTCGCGACCGCCTGGTTCAACAATCCGAGCTTACGGACAAGGGCCGTGCGCGTCGCATCGGGGCGTTGACGCGGATCGATGGGCGGGGCGGGGTCAGGAACTTGTGCGTTGCGGATGCACGCGAGCAACTCTTCGGCGGAGTGCTTGATGACCCCGGGGGGCATCTCCGGGATCGCTTCCAATTCGTTGATCGAGCGCGGGACAGACATGACGATTTCTCGCACGACCGAATCGTCGAGAATCCAGCCACGGGGACGATTGCGTTCTATGGCTCGACGTTCACGCCACGCAGCAATCTCACGAGCAAGCCGCGTGCGTCCAGCATCGAGTGTTCGAAGCCCCTTGATCCTCGTCCACGCCTGTTCCGGATCCGTCGTGAAAGCACTGGCGTCTTCGAGTCCTGCCAGCTCCTCGACGAGCCACGGAAGGCGATTCAACTTGTCGAGTTGTTCTTCGAGTCGTGATTTGAGGTCAGGCAGGTACCGAACATCGTCAATGGCGTACTCGATCTGTTCGGCCGACAACGGTCGCCGCGACCAGTCGGTCCGTGTGTGTGATTTCGCCAACTCCGTGCCCAGGAGCCGGCGCACCAGCTCGGCATAACCGACCTGCGCGGGCATGCCGGCGAGTGCGGCCGCGATCTGCGTGTCGAAAACCGGACGTACGAGGCCGATCGCGGGAAACAGGACTTCCAGATCCTGTCGCGAAGCGTGCATGACTTTCGGTACGCGCGAAGTGCATAGCGCGGGCTGCAAGGGTGTCAGCTCGGCGAGCGCAAGCGGATCCACGCATGCCGCGTCGCTTCCAGCCGACAATTGCACCAGGCACAGCTCGGCGCGGTACGTCCGCTCGCGGAGGAATTCCGTATCCAGGCCGATGGATGCGGCCGCGGCGAGCCGGTCTGCCAGGCCTGCGAGCTCAGCGTTTGTAGTGATTATGGTGTGCAACGGGTCTCACGCGGATTCAGTACAATCGATCGATGCTCATTATGCGAGTCGACGGCCCGGCCCGAAAGTCATGACGGAGCTGCTCAGGCTCTTTACACAGATCGCCCTCCTGCGGCGGGGCCCGCAGGAGGTCCCGGCCTCGGCCGTGCTGCTCACCCTGACCATAGTGGCCTACGTGCTGGTCAATAGCGCGGTGACGATGGCACTGCCGCCCGCCGACGGCCCGTGGGCTGCCCAGCTTCTGGTCGATGTGGGGGCGAAGCTCATCTGGTATGTCGTGCTGCTGAGACTGCTCGGCAAATCGGAGCGGATCCTGCAGACGCTGACCGCGCTGTTCGCCGTTCAGACGATCGTTTCCCCGGTGTTGGACGCCGCGGAATATCTGATCAGGCGCTTTCAACAGGACTCGGTCTGGCAGCTGCCGGTCGGCCTGCTCGTGCTGGCGCTGGTCATCTGGTTCATCGCCGCCAACGGCCACGTCATCAAGGCCGCCCTGGAATGGTCGAGCCCGACCAGCGTGGCCATGGCCATCCTGCAGATTTTCGTCGGCGACCTGCTGAAGCTGGCTTTCTTTCCGATCAAAGCCTGACGCGCCGCCAGCGCCCTCAAGAGGAAAGGTTCGATGCACGTTCACATTCTCGGGATCTGCGGCACGTTCATGGGCGGCATCGCGGCCATCGCGCGCGCCGCCGGGCACCGGGTGACGGGATCGGACCGGAATGTCTATCCGCCGATGAGCACCCAGCTCGAGTCGCTCGGCATTCAGGTCACCGAAGGATTCGAGGCGGCGCAACTCGATCCAGCGCCCGACATCGTCGTGGTTGGCAACGTCATGACCCGGGGGCAGCCCGTCGTGGAGGCGCTGCTCGAGCGTGGAATTCCCTACGCGTCCGGCCCCGAGTGGCTGTCGCGCGAGGTGCTCAAAGACCGTTGGGTCCTGGCAGTCGCCGGTACACACGGAAAAACCACGACCACCTCGCTGTTGACGTGGATCCTCGAGCACGCCGGCCTTGCACCCGGGTTTCTCATTGGAGGCGTCCCGGCGAACTTCGACAGCAGCGCGAGGTTGGGGGAGAAGCCTTTCTTCGTCATCGAAGCAGACGAATACGACACCGCGTTTTTCGACAAACGTGCGAAGTTCGTCCACTACCGGCCGCGTACGGCGATTCTCAACAACCTCGAGTTCGATCACGCCGACATCTATCCGGACGTTGCCGCCATTCAGCGCCAGTTCCATCATCTGGTGCGGATCGTTCCGGGCGGAGGCCGCATCATCTGGAATGCCGGGGATGCACGTCTCGAGGAGACGTTGGCGATGGGGTCGTGGACCCCCCTCGAGGGATTCGGGAAGGATGGGTTGTGGAGCGCAAGGCCCGTTGGGTCTGAGGACTATTCCCGATTCGAAGTTCTGGAGGGCGGTCGTCCGCTGGGCACGGTCAACTGGTCAATGATCGGTGCGCACAACATGGAGAATGCGTTGGCCGCCATTGCTGCGGCACGGCACGCGGGCGTGCCGGTCGAACGTGCGATTGACGCGCTGCAATCCTTCAAGGGCATTGCCCGGCGGATGCAACTTCGCGGTGAGGTTAAGGGCGTACGCGTGTACGACGACTTTGCACACCACCCGACGGCTATCTCGACAACGATCGATGGACTGCGGCGTCGTGTGGGGCCCGCGCGGATCATCGCCGTGCTCGAGCCACGATCCAATACGATGAAGATGGGTGTTCACCAGAAGACGCTCGGGCCGTCGCTCGCGGCTGCCGACGAGGTGTGGCTCTACACTCCGTCAGACCTCGGGTGGGATGTCTCTCCGATCGTTGCGTCGTTGGGACCGAAAGGCCATTCGAGCCACGACGTCGACTCGCTGGCCAGGGAGTTGGCGCAAGCTTCACGGGGCGGCGACCATGTCCTGATCATGAGCAATGGCGGCTTTGGCGGCCTGCACGGGAAGTTGCTCGCGGCGTTGGGCGGTATCGGGTAGGCTTCGCACCGGCCATGTCGCGCTCGGCGTCAGTCGTTTCCGCTGCCCCGCTCTTCCCGCTCAACACGGTGTTGTTTCCGGGCGGGCCGTTGCCGCTGCGCATCTTCGAAACTCGCTATGTCGACATGGTCCGGCGATGTACGCGCGAGGACTGTCCGTTTGGTGTCCTGCTCATCCGCGCGGGAGCGGAGGCGGGAGTTGTGGGCGATACCGCCGAGATCGGGACGATGGCCCGAATCGTCGATTTCTATTCCCTGGCGGACGGGCTGTTAGGGATCACCTGTATCGGGGAGCAGAAGTTTCGCGTCCGCAAGCGATGGCAACGCAGCGATGGCCTGAACCTGGGCGATATCGAGCTCATGCCCGAGGAGGGCTCGGTGGAAGTGCCCGGCGAGTTCCTGCACCTCGCTGACCTGCTGCGCAAGGTTCTTCCCGAACTGGGCGAGCTGTACGCTTCGGTTCCGAAGAAGTTCAACGATGCCGCCTGGGTCGGCTATCGCGTGGCGGAAATCCTGCCCGTGGCTTTGTCCGAGAAGCAGCAGTGCCTGGATCTCGACGATCCCGTCGACCGGCTGCGGCGCCTGAGCCCGTTGATCAAGCGGGACGAGGAGAGCTGAGTGCCTGGCGCGCCGCCAGAAATCTAACCAGCGGCACGCCGATCACCAGCGTCCACCCGAACACCAGCCAGCCTACGAACCCATCGGTTTGGCTAAGCAGAAAGCTCGCGCCTCGATCGCGGACCGCGTCCGACATTCCGGTCACGGTGAGGATGACCCATACCCAGCCGGCGTGCAGCCCCATGCAGGAAGCAATGTGTCCGGTCCTCGCGCGGATTGCCGCGAGAATGACCCCGACCGCGAAGTAGGTCAGGAACGCATCCGCGATCCCGAGCGGATCGGCGAATGAGTGCAGAGTCCCTGCCAACAGATCCCAACCGCTCGACGACGTGACTTGGTCCGCATCGATGTGGTGTTTCGCAAAGAAGTGGGTCGCCGCAAAAATCAGCGACGTCAGCACGATCGCCGTGCGGGTGCCGGACTCGCGTTGGATGCCTGTGAAGATGAGTCCACGAAGGGCCGTCTCCTCGATCAGCGCGACAGCCAGACCACTTCCCAACGCCTGCGCGACGATCTTCGCGATCTTCGCCCCGTCGAGAGTCGCTGCTTTGTGCCAGTCACGCAGCCCCAGGACAGACATGGCGGCGACGATCGCGAGCATCGTGACCACGCCAACCGCCAGACCGACCAGCAACTCGCGTAGAAACTGTTGCCTTGGGATGCCATAGCCAAGGCTGCGGCGATCTCCGAGCTTCATACGGGGCGCGAGGATGATGAACCCCACGAGACCGATGAGCATGGCGATGCGCTCGCCAATACGGTGAAACGGGAAGCTGAAGTGCGGGTGCAGAAGCAGCCACGCCGGATAGGTCAACAGCCCGATCGAGAGGAGGGCGACGAGGATCAGGCCGAGAAAAATTACGAATGCGCGCATGCTGGAAGAAAATGCCCACGAGCTGCCACGTAGTGTCGCATATCTGCACAAACACACAGTCTTCCCGTTCCTTGCCCAACTGGTGGGAGCGACACAATGACTCCTTCATCAACCACCACGGAGGGGTCCCTCATGAGGGAAACGAAGGCGCGACAGATTCTTCAGGCTTTGGTTCAGGGCACGGATCCACTCACCGGCGAGGAACTGGCGCCAGGGACAGTGCTGCAACAAGCCGACGTGCTCAGGGCGCTACTCGCGGGAGTGGCTGCCCTGGATGCCATGGCCGCTCGCGCACAGCGTCGCTCGCAACTACCGGGCAACGTGGGTCAGGCCTGGACGCCGGACGAGGAGAGCACGCTGGTGACGGAATTTCAGGGCGGAGCCAGCATCGCCGAGATGGCCGCGAAGCACGGCCGCACCCTGCGGGCTATCGAGGCTCGTCTCGAGAAGCTGGGTCTGCTTACCCCGGAACAGCGGGTGACCCAGAGCGGCTTTATCCACGCCGGAACAGGTCGCGCCACTGATCCAGAACGGTCGTGAGACGGAAGCGCGGATCCGGCCCCGTTTGGGGCCGCGATCCGTCGCGCCATGATCGGATGCGATCAACGTAGGCGTCGAACAGGCCGAAGCGATCCGCAAGCCAGGCGGGGCCGCCCCGCAGGCGTACAGACATCGAGTGAACCGTCCCCTCGTAAGCGCGGTGGGCGAGGGTGAGCGGCAGAACCTGGTTCGGATCTGCGATCACCTCCGCCGCCGCCCCGCAATCGTGCGTGAGGACCGGGGTCCCGACGGCTCGGGA
>FTEY01000423.1_pt1 | contig 13592 bp, 10 predicted proteins | sample 1640321 | NCBI WGS metagenome assembly FTEY01 (sample SAMEA3914816, study PRJEB12502) | metagenome | biome: forest; material: soil | place: USA | collected 2011-09-16 | depth 0.3 m
TCGTCGCCCTTCTGGGTCACCAGCTTCAGGGCGGCGGTGATGAACTTGTCGAAACGCTCGTCGAACTGGCGGCGCCCGAGACGCACGGTGACGCCGTTCGCGAGATCAAACTCCCAGGCGCCGCGCGCATCGAGGCGCATCGCCGTCAGTCGCAGGCCGGCCTGCCCGAGCCGTCCCTGTGCCGCGAGATACTTCTCCGCGACCAGCGACTCCTTGCCATCGGGACCGGACAGTCGCGCCAGCTCGGGCGGGCTGTGCCGCTCGTCCGTGGCAAACAGCTCACCGCGGGTATTGAGCAGTCCCGACTCGCCCCAGCGCGCCGCGGCGACCTGTTCGATGACCAGGACATTCAGTCCACGCGGCCAGCTTCTCTGGACGCTCACCGCATCCACCCAGGGAACCTGATGCAGCGCCTTGCGCACCGAAGCGAGATCGACGCTCAACAGCCCCATGCCGCGAACGTGCTCTTTCACGATCCGCTCGACGTCGACCGGGGCAACACGCTGGAAACGCCCGGACACGGACACGGTCTGAATCGGTTGGTCCAGTGTCCACAGGACGCCACCCACGACGGCCAGTACGGCAACGATGCTGAAGAACGATATCGCGAACCGGCGCCAGTTGATGCGTGGGAGCTGCCAGGTGCCGCCGCCTTCCGCGTTCTCCTTACGGCGACGATTTTTGGGTCGGCCAAACATGTCAGGCACTCCCCGTGCCGGCCGCAGGCCCGGTCTTCGTGCGCGTGCAGCTGGTTTCGAGCACGCGCCAGACGAGTTCGTCGAACTGAATGTCGACGGCGCGCGCGGCCATCGGGACCAGGCTGTGGCTGGTCATCCCCGGAACCGTGTTGATCTCGAGGAGGAGTGGCCGTCCCGTGCCATCCATCATGAAATCCGCGCGTCCCCAGCCCTCGGCCCCGGCGGCATCGAAGGCAGCCAAAGCCAGATTGGCAAGGTGCTGCTCGGCGGGGGCTGACAGTCCCGACGGACAGAAGTACTGGGTATCGTCGCGGCAGTACTTCGCCTCATAGTCATAGAAGGACCTGGGAGTCTCGATGCGGATCGAAGGCAGTGGCCGGCCCTGCAGAAGGGCAACCGTGTACTCGCGCCCCGTCACCCAACTCTCCGCGAACACGCTGCGATCGACTGCCGCGGCAGCCTGATAGGCCGGGGCGAGATCTGCCTCCCGCTCGACCTTCGTCATGCCGACGCTCGATCCTTGCGTCGCGGGCTTGACGATCAGCGGCAGACGCAACCGCTCGAGAGCGAGCTCGAGGTCCGCAGGTTCCCGCAACACGACGAAGTCGGCCGTGGCAACACCCATCGCCTGCGCCAGCCGCTTCGTCCGCAACTTGTCCATCCCGATTGCCGAGCCGAGCACGCCGCTCCCCGTGTAGGGAATGCCGAGATACTCGAGGGCCCCCTGGAGGGTGCCGTCCTCGCCGCCCGGACCGTGCAGCGCAATCCAGACGCGATCGAATCGCCCCATAACCAGTTCCGACAGGGAGCGATCGCGAGGATCAAATGCGTGCGCGTCGACGCCGCGGCGGGTCAGCGCCTCGAGAACTGCGGTGCCCGTCAGCAGCGAAATCTCACGCTCGGTGGAATCGCCGCCGAACAGTACGGCCGTCTTCCCGAACTCTTTGGGGTCGGTGACTGCGCGCAGCGCCTTGGGATCGTGTGTGAGCCGCATCAGGCCGCCACTCCCAGGATGCGCACTTCAGGATTCAGGCGCACGCCGTGCAGGCGCTCGACAGTCTCCTGGACGTGACCGATGAGTCGTTCCAGATCGGCTGCCGTGGCGGTGCCGTGGTTGATGATGAAGTTGGCATGTTTGATCGAGACGGAGGCATCGCCGATCCGGAAGCCCTTCAGGCCGCTGACCTCGACGAGGCGCGCCGCGTGGTCTCCGGCCGGGTTCGTGAAGACGGAACCGCAACTCCATTCACCGATGGGCTGGGTCGCCTTGCGCTTTTCGAGCAGCGAACGGACTTCGGCGTCGTTCACACCTGGCTTGCGCTCGAAAGTGAGCCTGGCTCCAAGGAACCACTCATCGGCAGCGGCCGCGCTCACGTGGCGGTAGCTGACCGAGTACTCCGACAGCGCGCGCTTGTGCTCACGACCCTGGCGGTCGATCGTCTCGACTTCGACGACATGCTTCCAGGTCTCGCCACCGAATGCGCCGGCGTTCATCGCCAGTGCCCCGCCGAGTGTCCCGGGGATTCCGGCGAAGAACTCCGCCGGGCCCAAGCCCCACTTCACGCATTGCTTCGCGACGCGGGCGCACGGAACACCGGCCTCGCCGTAGATGGTCGTCTCGTTGACCCGCTCCAGACGATCCAGGGCACCGTGTGTGCTGATGACAACGCCTTTGATGCCGCCGTCCCGCACCAACAGGTTGCTGCCCAGTCCGACCCACTGGACCGGCACGTCGTTCGGGATGGTGCGCAGGAATGCCGCAAGATCGCTGCGATCGCGCGGCGTGAAATAGACCTCCGCCGGGCCGCCGACGTGCCATGAGGTATGCCGGCTCATGGGCTCGTTGCGTTTCACGCGATTGGTGAATTCCGGAGTGATGGCCACTGTCACGTCGACTCCCTGCGAGTGACCAGTTCCAACAGCCGTGCCGGCAGGTCGTGCGCTACCGAGCTGATGTGGCCGGCTCCCATCGTCACGATGACATCGCCATCGCGGATGAGATCCTTCAGCGACTCTGCCAGATCCTCCGCCTTCTCCACAAACAGTGGCTCGACCATGCCGCGTCCGCGCACGGCGCGGCAGATGGCACGACCGTCTGCCCCGGCAATCGGCGCTTCCCCGGCCGCATAGACCTCGGTCACGAGCAGAACGTCCGCCGTCGCCAACACCTTCCCGAAGTCATCGATCAGATCGTGCGTGCGCGTGTATCGATGGGGTTGAAACGCGAGGACGATGCGCCGGCCGGCGTAGCCCTGCCGGATGGCCTCGAGGGTCGCGGCGACCTCCGTCGGGTGGTGCCCGTAGTCATCGATGATCGTGACCCGTCCCGCCGCCGTGTTGACGTCCGCGACGTGCTGCAGGCGGCGGTCGATTCCCTGAAATCCGGCCAATGCACGCTGAATGGCGGCATCTTCGATTCCCAACTCGGTGGCGACGGCAATGGCGGCCAGAGAATTGAGCACGTTGTGAGTGCCAGGAAGATTGACTGTCACCTCGAGTCGCGCGGCTTCAGGCCGCACGACGGCGAATCTGGTTTGCAGGCCGGCGCGCCGGATGTTCTCGGCCCGCACGTCGGCGCAGTCGCTGAGCCCGTAGCTGAGTATCGGTCTGCCCACGCTGCGCACGATGCTGTTGACGTTGACGTCGTCGATGCACAGAACGGCAAGGCCGTAGAACGGCAGGTTGTGCAGAAAATCCACGAAGCTTTGCTTCAGGAGCTCAAAGTCCCCGCCGTGCGTCACCAGGTGATCGTTGTCGATGTTGGTGACGATCGCGATCAGCGGCTGCAGATGCGTGAACGAGGCGTCACTCTCGTCCGCCTCGGCCACCAGATAGCGACTGGCACCGAGTCTGGCATTGCTGTCGGCACTCTTGAGGCGCCCGCCGATCACGAACGTCGGGTCTTCCCCGCCTTCCGCCAGGATGCTCGCGACCAGGCTCGTGGTCGTCGTCTTGCCGTGGGTGCCGGCGACGGCAATCGAATAGCGGAAGCGCATCAGCTCGCCGAGCATCTCCGCGCGGGGGACGACCGGGATACGCTGTTCCAGCGCGGCTTCCGTTTCCGGGTTGCCTTTCGCGATGGCGCTCGAGACCACCACGACGTCGGCGCCCTGCACATTCTGGGCGGCGTGGCCAATCATGATGCGGGCGCCAAGGGATTCCAGCCGGCGCGTCACGGCATTGGGCTTCAGGTCAGAGCCCTGAATCGCGTACCCGAGGTTGATCAGCACCTCCGCAATCCCACTCATGCCGCTTCCGCCGATTCCCACCAGGTGAATCGTATGAATGCGGCGCATCCTGTCGCGACGATCCGGCGCGACACGACGTTCGGTCACGGCACCGTCGATCTGGGTGCGGCGGTCGCGCGGGGATCTGCGCTCGACCATCATGCAGCCCTCCTGGCCAATTCGATGCACGACGCGGCCAACTCTTCAGCGGCGTGCGGCTTGGCGAGGAGGCGGGCTCGCTCGGCCATCGCCAAGAGCTTCCCGCGACCCGCACACAGCGTCTCCAGCTCTGCGGCCAGGCGCTCGGCAGTCAATTCACGATCCGACATCAGGATCGCGGCGCCCTCGTTCACGAGGTAGCGCGCATTGTGTGTCTGGTGATCATCCACGGCAGCGGGGAAAGGAACCAGGACAGCGCCCACTCCCGCGGCAGCCAGTTCGGAAACCGTCAGCGCGCCGGAGCGGCAGATAACCAGATCGGCCCAGCCGTATGCCTCGGCCATATCCTCGATGAAAGGCCGCACGTCGGCGCGAACCCCGGCCTCGAGATAGGTCTGGCGCGCCGACTCGATCCAACGCTCGCCGGCCTGATGGCGGACGTCGATGGCCGCGATCGCCGTGGCTCGCAATTTCGCCAGCGCATACGGGACGACCGCGTTCAACTTCGTGGCGCCCTGGCTGCCGCCGATCACCAGGATTCGCAGCGCCCCGCTGCGCTCTGCGAAGCGCTCAGCCGGCGGCGGCACCGCAATGATGTCCTGCCGTACGGGATTTCCGATGACCTGACTGCGCACGTCGCGGCCGAAGCTACCGGGAAACGCCTCCAGGACTCGCCGCGCGAGGTGTGACAGACAGCGGTTGGTAAAGCCGGCTATCGCATTTTGCTCGTGAATCATCAGCGGCCGGCGCATCAGCCACGCCGCGACACCCCCGGGGCCGGTGACGAATCCACCCAGGCCCACGACGACCACCGGGTTGTGCTTTCTGACGATGCCGAGGGCCTGTACCAACGCCCTCACGAGCCGGAACGGCGCTGCCAGCGCCGTGACGATGCCCTTGCCGCGAATGCCGCCGACGGACAACCACTCGATCGGGATGCTCTCCTTCGGTACCACGCGCGCCTCGAGACCCCGTTGCGTCCCAAGCCACACCACTTCGTACGACTTGGTGCGCAACAGACGTGCGAGGGCCAACGCCGGGAAGACGTGGCCACCGGTGCCCCCGGCCATGATCAAAACAGTAGGCAGGGTGGAGGGAGCCCTCATTCGTCGCTCTCCTCGTCGTCCTCGATGTCAGCCTTGGCGCGCTTCGGCACCGCGGCGGAGCGGCCACGTACGGTCACGGAGCCACGATTTTCCAACATCGCCTCGTGATTGACCCGCAACAGCAGGCCGACCCAGGCCAACGCCACGATCAGGCTCGAGCGCCCGTAGCTCATCAGGGGCAACGTCAACCCTTTGGTCGGCAGTACCCCCATGTTGACGCCCATGTTGACGAACGCCTGGACGCCGATCCACAGGCCGAACCCTGCCGCCAGGTATGCCTGGAACTTCAGTCCCGCCTCGGAGGCCAGACGGGAGATCCGGAAGCTACGCCAGATGAGCGCAAGAAATAACGACAGCGTCAGCACCACGCCTGCCAAGCCGAGTTCCTCGGCCAGCACGGCAAACAGAAAGTCGGTGTGCGCTTCCGGGAGGTAGAACAGCTTCTGGACGCTCTCGCCCAGCCCGACGCCGGTCCATTGGCCGCGCCCGATTGCAATCAACGACTGGGTGAGCTGGAAGCCGGTGTTGTACTTATCCGCCCAGGGATCGAGGAATACGCGCCACCGCCGCACCCGATAATCCGAGCTGACGGCGAGCACCGCGAACAGGGCAACGGCCAACAAGGTCATCGCGATGACGTATCTGAGCCGGGCGCCCGCGAGGAACAGCACGCCAAACCCAGTCACGAAGAGCACGCAGGCCGCGCCGAAATCGGGTTCCATCAATAGCAGAGCGCCGACCACGACCAGCAACCCCAGCGGCTTCGCAAGGCCCGTCAGTGTTGTGCGTAGCTCCTCCTCGCGGCGTACTGCGTAGCTCGCGAGGTAGATGAGAACGAGCACGCGTGCCAGCTCGGATACCTGGAAGTTCAAACCGGCCACACGCAGCCAGCGCCGGCTGCCGTTGACGACGTGGCCGAGGCCGGGGATGCGCACGACAATCAGCAATACGATGGCGCCAATCAGCAGCGGTACCGCGATGCGCTCGAACACGGAGGTCGGAATGCAGAAGAGCAGAACCGCGCAGGCGCCCCCGGTGAGCGTCAGTAGCAGTTGCCGCTCGAGGTAGTAAAACGCCTGACCGCTGTCTTTGCTAGCGACCGCGACCGAAGCCGAGGTCACCATGATCAGGCCGAGCAGGACAATGCTCAGGACGATGGCAACCGTAACGCCGTCGATGTGGATGGTGCCGTTGCGCCCGCTCGAGCGGGCGTACGTCATCGCAGATGTGGCGGCGGCGCTGGTCACGCTGCCAACTCCTTCACGGCCTGCGTGAACACCGCACCCCGGTGAGTGTAATCCTTGAACATGTCGAGGCTTGCGCACGCAGGTGAGAGGAGAACCGTGTCGCCCGAACGTGCGGCCCGCGCGGCGACCTTCACCGCCTCTTCCAGAGTCCGACACGTCTCGACGGAGCACACACCGTCGAGTGCCTGCGCGATCGCAGGCCCGTCGCGACCGATCAGGATGGTGTGCCGCACCTTCCCGCGGAAAGCTGCCGCCAGCGGCGTGAAGTCCTGGTTCTTGCCGTCACCGCCTGCAATCATGATGAGCGGACCCTGCATGCCGCTCACCGCCGCGAGGGTCGCGCCGACGTTGGTGCCCTTCGAGTCGTTGACGTAGGTAACACCCTTGACGTCGGCGACCCACTGCGACCGGTGCGGCAACCCTGAGAACGACCGCAGCTCCGCCAACATCACCTCGACGGGCAATCCGAGCGCCTCGCCAAGAGCCAGCGCCGCCAGTGCATTCGCTGCGTTGTGGAGGCCTTTGATCTTCATTTCGGACAGCGACATCAACGGCTGTCCCCGTTGCGTCAAAAACCACTCCGAGCCGTGACTGGCAACGGCGTAGTCGGCTCCGATCGCCGCACGCAGCGAGAAACTCAGCGTCCGCTGTCCGGGTCGCGGCATCTCGATCACGAGCGGATCGTCGAGATTGATGATGGCGGTGTCGCAGCGGGAGAAGATTCGCGACTTCGCCTCCGCGTACTCCGCAATGGAAGCGTATCGGTCCAGATGGTCGGGCGTAACGTTCAGCACCGTCGCCGCCTGAAGATCGAGCGAAGTGGTCGTCTCGAGCTGATAGCTCGACAGCTCGAGGACGTAGAGCTGAGTCGTCTGCGTGTCGCGATGGGCCGCGGCAAGCAGGTCGAGCGCGGGCTCGCCGAGATTGCCGCCAACACGAACCTTCAACCCGGCTCGTTCCGCCATGCGCCCGACAAGCGTAGTTACTGTGCTCTTGCCGTTGGTGCCCGTGATGCCGACCACCGGCGCATCCGCGGCGCGCGCGAACACTTCGATGTCGCCGACGATCTCGAGTCCCCGCGCCCGCGCCTCGACAAAGAAGGGATCGGCAAGGGAAATCCCTGGGGAGGCAACGACGTAAGCCGCTTGTTCGAGCAGACTACTGTCGAGTCCGCCGGCTCTCACCGGGATCTCGGGAAACAAGGCCCGCAGCCGCGCCAACTCAGGCGGCTGAGCGCGAGTATCCGTAATGGCCAGACGCCACCCCAGCGCGTGCAGATGGCGCGCACAGGAAAGGCCGGTCTTCCCGAGACCGACGATCACAGCCGAAGTGGGTTTGGCGGTGGCGAGGCTCATCTGAGTTTCAGCGTCGCCAGGCCGAAGAGCACCAGGATGAGCGAGATGATCCAGAAGCGGACGATCACCTTCGGCTCAGCCCAACCCTTCAACTCGAAATGATGGTGGATCGGGGCCATGCGAAACACGCGCTTGCCGGTCAGCTTGAACGAGGTGACCTGCAGGATGACCGACACGGTCTCGAGGACGAACACCCCGCCCATGATGAGAGTGACGAGTTCCTGGCGCACGATGACGGCGAGCACACCCAGTGCGCCACCGATCGCGAGCGCGCCCACGTCGCCCATGAAAACCTGCGCGGGATACGAGTTGAACCACAGGAAGCCCAAGCCCGCACCGGCGAGTGCCGCGCAGAAAATAAGAAGCTCGCCCGCTCCTCGGATTTCCGGAATCTGCAGATAGTGGGCGTACAGCGCGTTGCCGCTCGCGTACGCAAAAATTCCCAGCCCCGCGGCAACCAGCGCCGCCGGCATGATGGCCAGTCCGTCGAGGCCGTCCGTGAGATTTACGGCATTGCTCATTCCAACGATCATGAAATAGCCGATCGCGATGAACGGAATGGCGTGCAACGGCTCCGCAAAGGTCTTCACAAAGGGCAGAAACAGAGTTGTTTCGGCGGGCTCCGCTGCCGTGTAATAGAGAACCGCGGCCGTGCAGAGCCCGACGACGGATTGCCAGAAGTACTTCCAGCGCGGCACCAGGCCCTGCGGATTCTTGAGGACCAGTTTCAGGTAGTCGTCGTAGAACCCGATGAAACCGAACGCGAAGGTCACTCCCAACACCGTCCAGACGAAGCGGTTGGAGGGATCGGCCCACAGGATGGTGCTGACCAGCGTGGTCACCAGGATCAGCGTCCCCCCCATCGTCGGCGTGCCCGCCTTGACGAGGTGTGTCTTCGGCCCGTCATCCCGCACGACCTGGCCGATCTGGTATTGGGACAGGCGCGCGATGATTGCGGGACCCACGAGCAACGAGATCGCGAGCGAGGAGACGGTCGCCAGAATTGCCCGGAACGTCTGGTAGTGGAAGACGTTGAAGCCGGAGTGCAGGCCGGTGAGGTGCGATGAGAGCCAGAAGAACACTTAATGCCCGCCTAGGGTGTTGCTGGCGCCGACCAGGACTTCGACGACCCGTTCGAGCCGGTTCACCCGCGAACCCTTGATGAGCATGCGCACCTCGGGACTGGCGACGCTCAACGCCTGACCGAGGGCCTGCGAGTCGGGGAACCACTTGGCCCCGCTGCCGAAGCTCTCCACCGCGAGGACACTGAGCGGGCCGGTCGCATACAGGCGCTCGATACCCCGCGCTCGCGCATAAGTGCCGACTTCCGTGTGCGCACTGTTAGCGAAGTCACCCAGCTCGGCCATGTCGCCCATCACCAACCACTTTCTGCCCTCGAGCCCGGCAAGTACGTCGATGCCGGCACGCATCGAGCTCGGATTGGCGTTGTAGGAGTCATCGATCAACCATGCACCGCTGCCCGCTTTCTTGAATTGCAGGCGGCCCGGCACCGCACGCACGGCCGACAATCCCGTCACGATGTGGTCCAGCGTTGCGCCGGCGGCACTGGCGGCGGCGGCGGCGGCGAGCGCGTTCGCTACGTTGTGCCGCCCTCCCATCTTCAGCTCCATGGCGGCACTGCCAAGAGGACTGTTGAGGGTGAAATGCGTGACGAAACCTGTCGCATCGAGAGTCGTCCGGACGTCGGCGGCCTGGAAGTCAGCTTTCTTCTGCACAGCGAACGTCAGGACCCGCGCCTTCGTAAGCCCCTTCCAAAGCTCCGCGAACGCGTCGTCGGCATTGATGACAGCGGTCGCATCCGGAGTGAGACCTTCGACCATCTCGCCCTCAGCCCGAGCGACACCTTCCAGGCTGCCGAAGCCTTCGAGATGCTCAGCGCCAGCGTTGGTGATCATTCCAACCGTGGGCCGCGCGATGCGCACGAGCGCCGCGACTTCGCCTCCGCGGTTCGCACCCATTTCGACGACGGCGAACTGATTGGCGGGCTCGAGACGCAGGAGAGTCAGCGGCACGCCGATGTGATTGTTCAGGTTGCCCCGGGTGGCCAGACAGTTACCCGCTTGCGAGAGGATGCTCGCGGTCATCTCCTTCGCGGTGGTCTTGCCGTTGCTACCGGCAACACCGACGACCGGGATGGAGAACTGATTCCGCCACGCGTTGCCGAGCCGCTCGAGAGCCGCTTGGGTATCGGGTACGACGATCTGCGACAGCGCAATGTTCTGCACGGAGTCGACGAGCGCCCCCGCCGCGCCGGCGGTGTGCGCCGCGTTGACGAATTCGTTCGCGTTGAAGCGGGGGCCACGGAGCGCCACGAACAACTCGCCCCGAGCGAGGGTTCGGGTGTCACTGCAGACACCGGCGAACGGCTTGTCGGCCCCTTGCAAGGTGCCGCCACAGGCTTTTGCGCAATCGGCGAGGGTTCGCTTCATGCGCCCCCCCTCCGGCCCAACTCGGCCTGGACCACGGACTGATCCTGGAACGAACGGCGCTCGGTCCCGTAGATCTGGTAGTCCTCATGCCCTTTGCCAGCCACGAGCACGATGTCATCGCCGCCACTACGCTCAATGGCAATCCGGATGGCCTTCGCCCGGTCGTGCTCGACCTGCACTCCGGGGATGCCCTCAATGATGTCGGCCACGATCTTCGCCGGATCTTCGGTCCTCGGGTTGTCGTCGGTCACGATGACATCGTCTGCCAACTCGCGTGCGATCCGTCCCATCACCGAGCGCTTCCCGGTATCCCGATCTCCACCGCACCCGAATACAACACTGAGTTTACCGTGGCAGTGTGCCCGGGCGGCCCGCAGAGCCTTTTCCAAAGCGTCGGGCGTGTGGGCATAGTCGACGATCACGGCGGGGACCTGCCAGGTGCCGCCGAATACTTCCATTCGCCCCGGAGGAGCCTTCGAACGACTGACCGCGTCCAACGCAAGCGGTAGCTCGATTCCCCAAGCCAGAAGCACACCCAACACGGTCAGCACGTTGTCGATATTGAAGTCGCCGATCAGCGGCACGGTTACCGTGCTATCGCCCCAGCTGGACTCGATGGCAAGCCGCAGTCCCGACGACACAGGCTCGGCAAGCGCTGCACGAACGAACTGCGCGCCCGGAACCTGGCCAGCCCGAGCTGAACGGCCGGTGACAACCAATCGGGACGGCTGTGCCTGCGTAGCCAGCTGCGCACCAAACGAGTCGTCAATGTTGATCACCCGATGCGCGAGTGACGGCCACGCGAAGAGGCGCGCCTTGGTGGCGCCGTAAGCCTCCATAGTCCCGTGATAGTCCAAGTGATCCCGCGTCAGGTTGGTCAGCGCAGCCGTCTCGAAGCGCACGGCTGCAACGCGATCCTGATCAATCGCATGGGAAGTCACTTCCATGCTGACGCACTCAACACCCGCGGTTCGAAGCTCGGCGAGTTGGCGATGAACGCTGACGGCGTCGGAAGTCGTGTGGTTCGTTGCGGTACGCGCCGGGGGAATCCCGTACCCGATCGTCCCGATGTAGGCGGCCGGGCGGCCGCAGTTCTGCAGAGCCTGCGCCAACAACCAGGCGCACGTAGTCTTTCCGTTCGTGCCGGTGATTCCAACGACGGTCAGCGCTTGAGCGGGCGCACCGAAGAAGCGATCGGCAATGGTGCCAACGTGGCGGCCCAGATCGGCGACGGGGGCCACAAAAATATCGGCGCGGAAATGCGGCAGCTCCTCGACGCCTAGATCGGCCGGGTCGTATAGAACTGCCTTCGCGCCCTGTGACACCGCCTGAGGCGCGAACCGGATTCCGTGGTGGGTCTTACCGCGGCACGCGAGAAACAGTGAGCCCGGCGAGGCGGCCCTGCTATCCAGCGTTACGTCACTGACCTCCAGATCGGCGGACACACCCACGAGGCCGGCAGTGATGGCACGCAGCGACGCAGAGGGCCGCGGCGCAGGGGGCATGGAAGTCTGGGTGCGCATAGAGGTCATGGCAGCGCCGCCGTCCGAACCGGCGCGGAGTGAACCGTCGAGGGCATCTCCTCGGGAGCGTTCACCGACTTATCCGGAGCCACGGCCAGTAGCCGCAACGCTCCGCCCATCACTGCGGAGAACACAGGCGCCGAAACCTGCCCACCCTGGTGCCCGCCTTCGGTGGGCTCATCCAGTACAACGACTGCGGCGAGACGAGGTGCCGTGGCAGGAGCAACGCCAGCGAACACGGCCCTGAACTTGTCAGTGGCGTAGCTGCCGTCTGAGGCCTTCCAAGCCGTCCCGGTCTTTCCAGAAACGCGGTATCCCGGAATGGCGGCGCGCCAGCCCGTCGCACCTTCCTGCGTGACCACGGACTCGAGCATTCCCAACAGTTGGTGGGCGACGTGATCGTCGACTACACGTTGACCCGCCGGCGGGGAGTCGACGCGGAGGAAGGAAACCGGCCGCGACACGCCATAACCTCCGAGAATTGCATACGCATGCACCAGCTGGAGGGGCGTCACGGAGATGTTATATCCGTGCGACATGGTGAAGATCTGTATCGACCGCCACTGCGAAAGGCTCGGCAGCAGCCCCGCCGACTCACCGGGGAAGCCGCTGGTCGTTACCTGGCCGAACCCGAATCCCGTGAGCGTATTCCAGATCAATTTCGGCTCGAGGCTGAGCGCGAGCTTGCCCATGCCGACGTTCGAGCTCACCGCGAGGATGGTCGCGATGTTGATGGCGCCGAAATTCTTCTCGTCGTCCTTGATCACCGAGCCGACCTTGATGAAGCCCGGAGACGTATCGATGATGCTGTGATCGTCGTACTTGCCCGAGGCGATGCCGGCGGCGACGAAGAACGGCTTCATCGAAGAGCCGGGCTCGAGGATGTCGGTGACCGCACGATTGTGGTACGTGTCGAAGACGAGCTGATCGCGATCGTTGGGATTGAAGGCCGGCTGGTTGACCATGGCCAGCACTTCACCCGTGGGAATGTCGAGCACGACGATCGAGCCCGCACGCGCATGTCGGTCGCGAACGGCCGCCTTCAGTTCGCGGTACGCGAGATACTGAATACGCAGGTCGATCGACAGCACCAGATCGCGACCGGGCCGGGCGGGCCGGATGCTGTCGACGTTTTGAACGATGTGCCCGTAGCGGTCCTGGATCACGCGCTTGGCGCCGTTCTCCCCGGCAAGCCAGTGGTCGAACGCCAGCTCGAGGCCTTCCTGGCCCGCATCATCGACGTTCGTGAATCCCAACACGTGCCCGGTGACTTCGCCGCCCGGGTAATAGCGCCGATATTCGCGCGAGGTGTACACACCGGGAATGTTCATCGCCTTGATCTGGGCCGCATCGGCGGGTTGCCGGCCGCGTGCGATGTACATGAACTCGCGGTCGAGATTGCTCGTGACGCGACGAGTCAGGTCCTGGCGGTCCAGCTTCAGTGCTGCAGCGAGTTTCGGTATCTGGTCGGTCGCAAGGGCTAACTCCTTTGGATTGACCCAGATAGAGTCCACTGGGGTACTAACCGCCATGGGCTCACCGAATCGATCCGTGATGGTTCCTCTGTGAGCCGCAATCTGGGCGACGCGAGAGAACCGGGCGTCGCCCTCTTTGGCGAGAAAGCTGTGATCGACGAGTTGCAGGTTGACCGCGCGCCACACGAGACCGAGCGCGCTGCAGATGAGCAGCGCGACCAGTAGATACGCTCGCCACCGAAAAGAAGCGGCAGCGTCTCGTGCGTTGCGCGCTTTCATGGAGCTACGATCTCGATCTCCTTTGGCGGGGGCATCGCCATATGGAGCTTCGTGCTGGCTACACGCTCAACGA
>FTEY01000561.1_pt1 | contig 13558 bp, 15 predicted proteins | sample 1640321 | NCBI WGS metagenome assembly FTEY01 (sample SAMEA3914816, study PRJEB12502) | metagenome | biome: forest; material: soil | place: USA | collected 2011-09-16 | depth 0.3 m
GTGTTGAGCACGTCCGTCTCGCAATAGCGCCGGATCCCCAGCAGGTCGCCGCCAAGATAGGCGTCCCAGACTTTGGCCCCGGAGAACCCCAGCTTGCCGGGCAACCCGAGCAGGTACGCCATGTTTTCCAGGGACACCCGGCCGCGGGCCTGAAAGCCGGACAGCACGTCCATCAGGTCGGTGTGCCGCCAGTGATAGCGGCTGAGATAGTTGTTGTAGCGAAACTCGCGATCGCCGTCGCCGGTTTCCCAGAACCGGGGCGCGCTGATCCGGGCCCGCAACGCCCGGTACTGCAGCACCGGCAGATCGAATCCCGATCCGTTCCAGGACACCAGGTCGGGCGTAAACCGGTCGATGCCGTCGAAGAAGCGGGTGATGAGCTCCTCCTCGGAAGCTGCGATGTCGCCCAGACTCCACACCCGCAGTTGATCGAGCCGGCTCAACACACAGGAGATGGCGACGATCCGCTGTTGTTCCAGGCCGAGGAAATCGGTCCCGTTCTGCTGCCGCCGCAGGGCAAACATGGCTTTCGCCACCTGCTCGTCGGACAGTCCTTCGAGACCGTGGAGCCGGCGGCCCAACTCGACGTCCGGCACGGTTTCGATGTCGAAGACCAGGACGTTCACGCAGCGCCGGCCTTCATCAACACCGCGACCGCAACGATCAGGCCAGCCTCGTCCGTCAACGTGACGTGGCCCTCTCCGATCCCCAAACCCTGGCGCACGCGTTCCCCGCGCTCCGAGAAGACGACTTCCGGCTTCCCCCACGAGTTCTGAACGACACCGACGTCACGAATCCATACACCGTGCGCGAACCCCGTGCCCATGGCCTTGACGATCGCCTCCTTGGCCGCGAATCGCATGGCGACGAATCGCTGCGGACGCTGGGTGTAAGCCAGCTGCGCGCGCTCGGCGGGCATCAGAAGGTGATTGAGAAACCGATCCCCGAAACGCTCGATCGTGTGGACGATGCGCTTGGCCTCGAGCACGTCGACACCGATACCGAAGATCATGCGCGCGCGGCAGCCATGAGCGCCTTCATGTCGCGGATCGCGACCGACAAACCGTCGAACACGGCGCGGGAAATGATCGAATGGCCGATGTTGAGCTCGATGATCTCGTTGATGGCCGCGACCGGCTGAACGTTCTGGTAGTCCAGTCCATGGCCTGCGTGGACGACGATGCCCAACGCAGCTGCCTGACGAGCACCGGTGCGCAGGCGTTCCAACTCCGTCGCCTGCCGCGATCCGGTGGTCTCCGCATACGCGCCCGTGTGCAGCTCGATGGCCGGCGCACCAGCGTGCGCGGCGGCGTCGATCTGACGCGGATCCGGATCGATGAACAGCGCTACACGAATGCCGCTTGCGCCGAGGCGCGCGACGGCGTCCTTCATACGAGCAACCTGACCGGCGACGTCGAGGCCACCTTCCGTTGTTACTTCGGCACGGCGCTCGGGGACCAGGCAGCAGTCCTGCGGTCGCACCTGGCTGGCGATGGTCAACATCTCCTCGGTCACCGCCATCTCGAGATTCATATGCGTCTTCAGTAGGCCGCGCAGCACGTGAACGTCGTTGTCCTGAATGTGTCGTCGATCTTCGCGCAGGTGCAGGGTGATGCTGTCCGCACCCGCCATCTCTGCGGTTAAGGCCGCATGCACCGGATCTGGAAAGCGCCCGCGACGCGCCTGCCGAATGGTCGCCACGTGATCGATGTTGATTCCGAGTGCAATGGTGCCGCTATTCATTCGCCAGTCTCCCCGCTCCCAACGCCCCGCGGCGCCCTCGCCTCGCGACGCGCAATCGACTTCGCCACCGCCCGCGTGGAAAGCTCACGTCCTTCCAGACAGTGCGCGATCGCCGCCTGTAGCAGGCGACGAGCATCGTCCAGGTCCCGCCGCTCTTCGAGCACTTCGCTCGCCAGACGAATCAGCGAGCGGCCGGCGACCGCGCCCGCCGCCCCCTCGACCGTCACGAACAATCCCTGAGACGGACGGAAATGATAGTACCCCTCGGCCTCGATCGGCATCCCGCGCTGGGCATCGGCCGACAGATCCAGCCCGTAGCCCAGCGTGTCGAGCAGGCGCTTCTCGAATATCCGCAGTCGGGCCTCAAAGCTCCCACTCTGGCGCAGGACTCCCAACATCGCCCGGTACTCGTCGAAGAGCGCAGGCACGGCGTCATGCCTCGTGGTGAGCTTCAGCAGCAACTCGTTGAGATAGAACGCCGGCATCAGGCGGTCTGCCGGCACCGGCGACTCCGCCCGCTCGATCTCAGCTGCGGTGAGCTGCACCGCCTCCCCGCGGCCGGCCCACGATACCAGCAGTGGCTGGAAGGGCTGCAGGGCCGAGGCGAGCTTGGCTTTCGGACCCCGAACTCCGCGAGCAAACACGGACAAGCGCCCGTGCCCGCGTGTCAGGACTTCGAGGATGCGGCTCGTATCGCGGTACGGGCGGTGATGCAGGATATAGGCCGAAACGAGCTGGACGCGGCCGCTCATTCCAGTCCCAGTGACTTCAACGCCCGCGCATTGTCCGCCCAGTTCTCGCGCACCTTGACCCACAGGTTCAGATGCAGACGCAGGCCGAGCATCCCGTTGAGCGCGATCCGCGCCGATCGGCCCACCCGCTTCAGGCGTTCGCCCTTCGCGCCGATGACGATCGGTTTCTGGCCCTCGCGATCCACCCAAATTGCCGCATCGACGGCGAGTTGCCCATCCTGCTCGACCATCTGTTCGACCTCGACCGCGATGCCGTACGGCACCTCCTGATTGAGCTCGAGAGTCAACTTCTCGCGTATCAGTTCCGCGATGCGAAACTCGATACTCCGATCCGTCCGCTCGCCATCCAGGAACATCGCCGGCGCCACCGGAAGGTGGCCGGCAATGGTCTCCTTCAACTTTTCCACCCCATCGTCCTTGAGCGCCGAAATGGGCAGGATCTCCAGAAACCCGTGCTGCTCCCCCAGATGCGCCAGATAGGGCAGCAGCCGTTCGCGGGGTCTGGCCAGGTCGACTTTGTTTACGGCCGCCATGGCAGGGCGGCCCGACTTCACGATCCGCGCCACGGCAAGGTCGTCCTCGGACGTCCACTTCAACGCCTCTACCACCAGCACCACCAGATCGGCATCATCCAGCGCGGTGGCGGCCGTCCGGTTCATCGCCTTGTTGAGTGCGCGACTGGCGTGGCTGTGCAGACCGGGAGTATCGACGAAAGCGATCTGCGCGTTCGGCAGGTTGGCGATTCCCAGGATCCGGTGGCGGGTGGTCTGCGGACGCGGCGTAACGATGCTCACCTTCTCGCCGACCAACGCATTCAACAGCGTGGATTTACCGACATTGGGTCGGCCCACCAGGGCGGCGAAGCCGCTGCGGAAAGATTCATTCATTTCTGTTTTCAATGCTCCGCAGGATCTTCTCCGCGGCCTCCTGCTCCGCCCGTCGGCGGCTGGATCCGCTGCCCTGGGCCTGCAATCCCAGGTCGTTCACCTCGCACAGTATGTGAAAGGTTTGTGCGTGCGCCTCTCCCTCGGTGCGCTCGATGAGGTAGCGCGGAAGCGCATAGCCTCGCGATTGCAGATACTCCTGTAAACGGGTCTTCGCATCCTTGAGCGATGCCGGAGCCGGGAGCGAGGCGATGCGCTCCTCGAAGAGCCTCTCGATCACCCGCTCCGCCGCCTCCAGGCCCCCGTCCAGAAACAGGGCACCGCAGACCGCCTCCAGGGCGTCCGCGAGGATCGATTCGCGGCGAAATCCGCCGGTCTTGAGCTCGCCGGAGCCCAGGTACAGGGTATCCCCGAGGGCAATGCCGGCCGCCACGATGGCCAGGGGCTCGGCGCTGACGACCCGGGCGCGCAGCCGGCTGAGGTCGCCCTCGCTGGCCTCCGGGAAGGCCTGAAACAGATGCCGGGCAATCACCAGGTTGAGGACCGCATCGCCGAGGAATTCGAGACGCTCGTTATTGCGCCCGGAGGCGCTGCGGTGTGTCAGCGCCGCGGCGAACAAAGCCGCATCGCGCGGCTCATAACCTAACTTGTCATTGACCCAGGGAACTGGCCATTCACCGCTGGTCATTTCACGATCAGTCGGCACCCGCCGCGGAGATCTTCACAGCCTTGTCGAACGCGACCTGGATCGAGATGTTGGCGAACAGCGGCGCCTGATCGTCGAACGCCGCCTCGATCACCCAAGCCTTGCCGTCGTGATTGATCTTCACGTCCTTGATGTCCGGGTAGTCGATGCTCTCGATGTCGAAATGCTTCTGCAGGGAATTCCGCAGCGCCTGCGGATTTGTTCCGATGTCGGTGCCCTTGAACTCGGTAGCCACCGCATCGAGGGAACGGACGACTTTCATGTAGTTCAGATAGACCGGGGTGAGACGCACACCGGCATAGCCGACCACGGCCAGCGGCGCCAGCAGGAACAACCAGCCGATGAAGGTGACACCCCGTTGTCGCGAACGCATGATTCCTCCACCAGCCGCTACTTGATGGCTGTCCCGATCCGGCTCCACGCAGGCCCGCCCGTGCGTCCCAGGTCCCAATTGAACCAGATCCGGGTCGCCTTGCCGACCAGATTGTCCTCGGGCACGAAGCCCCAGCTGCGGCCGTCGTCGCTGTTGTCCCGATTGTCGCCCATCATGAAGTACTCACCGGGCGGCACCACCTTCGAGAACTTCTCCCGGTCGCCCCCGTCGAGGAGACTGGCGGCATCCGCCTGTGACGGGCAGATGTAGCCCCGCGTCTCCTTGCGGTTGCAACCCGGCAGCGGCTCGGGAGTCGACTCCCAACGCACCGGGCACAACATCGACTGGTGCTCGTGGGCGCCAAGCTTCTCCACCGCGAGCTGGAAGCTGACGTAACAGCCGTCGTTGTAGGGCCCGACCACGTTGAACGGGACCGGCTTGCCATTGACGGTGATACGGTCGTGATCCACCTCGATATGGTCGCCCGGCAGGCCGACCAGCCGCTTGATGAAGTTCACGGACGGATCGACTGGAAAGCGGAAAACCACCACATCCCCGCGCTGCGGCTCGCCGATTGCGAAGATTTTCCGGTTCAGGACCGGCAGGCGCAGGCCATAGGCGTACTTATTTACAATGATGAAATCGCCGTCCACCAGGGTCGGCATCATCGAGTCCGAGGGGATCCGGAAGGGCTCGAAGATGAAGGCACGCAGCACCAGCACGACCAGGGCCACCGGGAAGAAGCTGCGGGCGTAATCGACCGTTCCCGGCTCCGGGATCGAGGCGAAGTCCTTTCCCGCGGCCTGGGCGGCAGCCACCCGCAGGCGGCGGAAGAACAGGACATCCAGCACCCACACCACCCCCGTGACCACGCTGATCGCCAGAAGCACGGCGCTGAAATCCAACCGCTCGGCCGCGAGCAGGCGGATGACTCCGGCGGCCACGAACAGCGGCACGACGTAGTAAAGGAGGGTCAGCAGCGGCGGATCCGGCGCGCGCTGCGGCGCGGCGGCAATCTGCCGGTAAGGCCGTCGGAACCAGTCATCCAGTACGGTGATGAAGGTCACCGGAATGGCGATCCACGACATCAGGGTGACGATCTGCATCCACATGACAGGCCCCTACTTCACTGGCAAAAGTCGCCTGCGGCGCTTTTGCGGACAGTAGCTCCGTTGCCAGCGGCAAAAAGCGTGGTTTTTGCCGCCTGTGCCGGTGGGTGGCGCGCTCATGACTTACGCCCCACCTTCAGGACGGCGAGGAACGCCTCCTGCGGAATCTCGACCTGGCCGACCTGTTTCATTCGCTTCTTGCCCTCCTTCTGCTTCTCGAGAAGTTTGCGTTTGCGGCTGATATCGCCGCCGTAGCACTTCGCGAGCACGTTCTTGCGCAATGCCTTGACGGTCGCCCGTGCGACCACCGAGCTACCGATGGCCGCCTGTACCGCCACCTCGAACATCTGGCGGGGAATGAGCTCTTGCATCTTGTCCACGAGCTCGCGGCCGCGCTGATAGGCGTTCTCACGATGGACGATGATCGAGAGCGCATCCACTACGTCGCCGTTGATCAGGATATCCAGCTTGACCAGCGGCGCCGTCTGGAAGTGACTGAACTCGTAATCGAACGAGGCGTAACCACGACTCGAGGATTTCAGGCGGTCGAAAAAATCCAGCACCACTTCGGCGAGCGGCAGCTCGTACTGCAGCGACACCTGGGTGCCCAGGTAGTGCATCTTGTTCTGCTTGCCCCGCTTTTCCGTACACAGCTGCAACACCGCGCCCACGTGATCCGGGGGCACCAGGATGTTGGCCGTGATGATCGGCTCTCGGACTTCCTCGACTTCGTTCAACGGCGGCAGCTTCGCCGGATTGTCGACGTACACGAGCTTGCCGTCGGTCTTGGCGACCTCGTAGACCACGGTCGGCGCGCTGGTCACGAGATCCAACTTGTACTCGCGCTCGAGGCGCTCCTGCACGATGTCCATGTGCAGCAGCCCCAGGAATCCGATCCGGAACCCGAATCCCAACGCCCCCGAAACCTCGGGCTCGTAGTGCAGCGCGGAGTCATTCAGACGCAGCTTGGCCAGCGCGTCGCGGAAACCTTCGTAGTCCTCGGAGTTGACCGGGAACAGCCCGGCGAACACCCGTGGCTTGATCTGTTTGAAACCCGGCAGCGGGGCGGCGCTCAACCGGTTCTCGAGGGTGATGGTATCCCCGACCGGCGCGCCATCGATTTCCTTGATCCCGGCGATCACGAAGCCGACATCGCCGGTCACCAGCTCCCGCTCCACGATCGACTTTGGGGTGAAGCGTCCCAGTTTGTCGACGGTGTGCGTGCGGCCGGCCGCCATGACGCGAATCTTGTCGCCGCTCTTGAGGCTGCCGTTGACCACGCGCACCAACGAAACCACGCCCACGTAGTTGTCGAACCACGAGTCGATGATCAGGGCCTGCAGCGGTCCGTCCGGGTCCCCCTTGGGGGCCGGGATGCGCTTGATCAGTTCCTCGAGCAGGAGGTCGACGCCCTCGCCCGTCTTGGCGCTGACCTTCACCGCATCCGTCGCGTCGATCCCGATGATGTCCTCGATCTCCTGCATGACCCGGTCGGGGTCCGCCGAGGGCAGGTCGATCTTGTTGATGACCGGCATCACTTCCACGCCCTGCTCGATCGCCGTGTAGCAGTTGGCGACGCTCTGGGCTTCGACGCCCTGGGATGCGTCCACGACCAGCAAAGCCCCGTCGCAGGCGGCCAGCGACCGCGAGACCTCGTACGAAAAGTCGACGTGGCCCGGGGTGTCGATCATGTTCAGCTGGTAGCGCTCGCCGTCCTTCGCCGTGTAGTAGAGAGTGACGCTCGCGGCCTTGATGGTGATCCCGCGCTCGCGCTCGAGCTCCATGGAGTCGAGCACCTGGGATTGCATCTCCCGGTCCTGCAGGCCGCCACAAAGCTGAATCAGCCGGTCGGCCAGGGTGGACTTGCCGTGATCGACGTGCGCGATGATCGAAAAGTTACGAATGAGCCGCATGAATGGAAAGAATGTCCTTCAACCTGTCGCGTTCGCCGCGCCAGTGCCGTAGCGGCGGCGAATTCTAGCTTATTGGCCCGGCGGGCCTGACGGGGATTTGGGCCCTCCGTCTCAAAGGCTGATTTTTCAGCGACTTGAGCGCAGGAGGCGCTGCAATTCCGGCACATCCAGCCGGTGGCGGCAGACTACCGTCCCGTCCAGAAGGAGGACCGGTACATCCAAGGCGTGCCGGCGCTGAAGGATGGGGTCCGCGTCGACATCCACGATATCGAGGGGCGGCAGCGACATGCGAGTTGCCAGTTGCTTGAGCTCCCCCACCATCTCATCGCACAGGTCGCACTCGTGGCGATGCACGACGGTCAGTCGGGAGGTGTCAATGACGGGCGCCGCCCATCACCGGGGTAGGCGCCGGACCCATCGCCGCTTGAGATGGCAGCGAGGGGTGAGGAATCGTCGCAGGGGGTCCGGGCGATGTGCCTTGTGTCTGGAAGGAGTTGGCGATGGCCCGCACGGTTGCGAGCGGCACCTCTCCTACAGCCGTTACCTTTCGCCCGTCGCCCACGGTTGTGTACACGGACGAGGAGCCGACCGTCGCGGCTTCTGCACCGCTGATCTGCTGCCCCGCAGGCGCCTTGGGCTGCGATTCGACGAACACTGAAACCGAGGCCATGCCGTCAGTCAGCACCACATGATCCACTGGGCCGCTCGAACCTGGGAGCACCTGTGACGAGCGCGCGCGCATCTTGAATCCGGGCGGCATCTTCAAGGTGTCCCAGATGATCGACTTCGAGACCACGTTTTCTTTCGTCGCCGGCAGCTCGGTGCGCACCCACTGGAAGCCGTCAGTGGAGACATCGGGCTTGAACGCGCTATCGGGGATGTGCGACTTGCGGGTCAGGCTGGAAAACAGGATCTGCTCGATGACGTTGCCGTGCGCGTCGCAGAGTTGGGTCTTGACCGGCATCGCCGTGGACTCATCGATCCACAAGCGGTAGCCGTAACGGAATTCGTCTTTCGGATTGACCACGATCTCGCGCGTGGCGCGCCCCGAGGTTCGGGTCCGAGCGCCGTCCTTGATCTCGTACGAAGAGGCGGTCTGCCCGATCAGGGCAGGGAAGATCCCGAACAGAGACTCCTCCGGAGGCCGCGGCTCGACGACGACCCGGCGCTGGTCGGGGAAATAACAGGTCACGTCGCCGCCGGTGCGGATGAACTCCCGTCCGGAGCCATCCAGCGAGACCAGCCGTTCGGAGACCTTGCCGTCCTGAACCCGGTGGATGATTCGCAGTGTCTCGACCCGGCCGCCGTGCCAGTGGGAGTAAGTCCCGTCGTAGTTGAGGGTGGTGAGCGCCTTGTTCATACGCTCGAGCCACTTGGCCGGCTCGTCGGCGGCTGCGGCCGTCGCGACGACCAGAGCCAACACGAACCAGCCGAGTCGATCGCTACTGCGGATTCTGACCATCGTCCTTCACGTCCTCGGAAGTCTCATCCGACTCCGCGGAAGTGGTTCCGGTTCCCGACTCTCCGGTCATCAGGGCCGACAGGAGATTGCGACGAGTGACGGGTGAAGAAAATTCGCTATGGGCGACGACATAGCTGGCGAGCGCCGTCCCGGCAATATTCATCGTGCGCTGGCTCTTCGGCTTCGGCACGACATAGCTGATCGAGTCGCCGGCGTTGGCGGACAAAGCAGCGTTGGCGAGGTTACCCCCGCTCTGGCTCCTCCTCTGACGCACCGCCACGCTTCCCGCGGCGGGCTCGGGTATCCGGCGGCTGACCGGCTGCGCGGCGGTCGCTCCGTTGTCGGCGACGAGACTGCCCGGGGCTGATTGATCCACGGACTGCGATCGCATCCACAGGATCGACAGAGCTGCGACGCCTGCCGCCAGGCCCAATCCCGCAACCGGACGGACCCACCCTGTGGCGGCCCTGACCGGGCGCTGCGCGGCGGTCCCGGTGAGAAGATTGGGTTCTTTCGCGATCGCCGAACTCACCCGCCGCGCGAGGTCCGCGTTCAGCCGCACACCGTTTTCGGCGCGGATGGCCGCGCCCATGACGGCATAGCGACCCCAACGGGCTTTGAGCTGCTCATCGCGGGAGAGGCGTCGCGCCAGCAGCTCGCACTCGGCCGCAGGCAGCTCGCCATCGAACATGGCCGACAGCTGACTGTCGAGTTCCTCGTTCATCCCAATTCCTCCGCGCGACCCAACCCACCTTCGAACACTTCCCGCAGGCGGTGGTCGATGGCTTCACGCGCTCTGAAAATTCTGGAGCGGACCGTGCCGACCGGGCAATCCATGGTGGCGGCGATCTCCTCGTAGGATAGCCCCTCGAGCTCGCGTAGCACGATGGCAGTCCGCAGATCTTCGGGCAACGCCTCGATGGCGGCGTTGACCGTCGAGCGGATCTCATCGGTCAGGACCAACCCTTCGGGGGTGTCCGGGTCTCTCATCCGGCCTTGCATGTCGTTGGACTCTTCCGGGAATTCACGGTCGACGTTGTATTCAATGGGACTACGATCGCGCGACACCACCGCATTCTTGGCGGTGTTGATGGCGATCCGATAAAGCCACGTGTAGAACGCGCTGTCGCCACGGAACTGCGGCAGGGCACGGTAGGCCTTGATGAAGGCTTCCTGGGCAATGTCTTCGGCCTCGGCCGGATTGCGTACATAGCGCATCACCAGCTTGACGAGTTTGTGCTGGTATTTGAGGACCAAAGCATCAAAGGCCCCCTTGTCACCGCGCTGTACGCGGCGTACCAGGCTTAGATCACTTACGTCGGCGCTCATGGCGCCCTCTCGCTCCCCATCGTGAAGGCCGCCACACCACGGCCTGAATAGACCCTGAACCTTCTTGAAAGTTCAGCGCCACCCCGGGGAAAGACTCCCCTGGGGGATTAAAACGTGTGACCAGCATAACAGTTGTACGCAGCAGCGCCCGAAAGAGGGCCTCCCGGCGCGAACTTGTGCCGCGGCGGGCGTGGGCCGCCTGCCAGGCCCACCCTCGCAGGTGGGTCCTCACGCCCCGGCGCTGAGGATCGCCCCTACCAGCCGGGCATATTCCGGGTCCGCCGGTACTTCGCCGTGCAGGAGATAGCTGGCCAGGAGCGGATCGGGCAGCTCCAGAAAGGCGGCCAGCGTCAGCCGGCCCGGCCCGCCGAGCTGCGCAATCGCCGTCCGGGCAAACCGGTCGAGCACCACGTCCAGCTCCTTCATCCCCCGCCGGCAACGCCAAAGCAGTCGCCCGACCTCCGGGTCCGAGGCTTCGCTCAGGACTGCCGCTCCACCAGCATCTTCTTGATCTCGGCGATGGCCCTGGCGGGATTGAGGTCCTTCGGGCAGGCATCGGTGCAATTCATGATCGTGTGGCACCGGTACAGCCGGAAGGGGTCTTCAAGGTTGTCCAGCCGCTCGCCGGTAGCCTCGTCGCGACTGTCGACGATCCATCGATAGGCGGCCAGCAATGCGGCCGGGCCGAGGAACCGGTCGCTATTCCACCAGTAGCTCGGGCAGGCGGTCGAGCAGCACGCGCACAGGATGCAGGCACCGGGCCGATCGATCTTTTCCTGCTCGTCCTTGGATTGCAGTCGCTCGCGATCCGGCGGCGGCGGCGTGCTCGCCTGCAGCCACGGCTTCACGGAAGCGTACTGCGCATAGAAGTTGGTGAGGTCCGGCACCAGATCCTTGACCACCGGCATGTGCGGCAGCGGGTAGATCTTCACTTCCGACCCCAGATCGGCAATGGCCGTAGTGCAAGCCAGACGATTGATGCCGTTGATGTTCATCGCGCACGAGCCGCAGATTCCTTCGCGACAGGAGCGGCGGAAGGTGAGCGAAGAATCGACTGTGCCTTTGATCTGGATCAGGGCGTCCAACACCATCGGACCGCAGCTGCTCAAATCGACCTCGAAGGAATCGACGCGGGGATTGCCTCCGGCGTCGGGATCGAAGCGATAGATCCGAAACCGACGCACTGCGCGCGCGCCAGCGGGCGCCGGGTAATTCCTGCCGGGGCGAATCTTGGAGTTGGCGGGGAGAGTCAGCTCTACCACTTCAATAGGTCCTTGCTTTGGGTGGGATGGTCTCCACCTCGTCAGTGAGCGTTTGCAGATGCACCGGCCGGTAGTCGAAGCGCACCTCGCCGGGGCCCTCGACCCAGGCCAGGGTGTGCTTCATCCAGTTGGCATCGTCGCGATTCGGGAAATCCTCGCGGGCGTGCGCACCCCGGCTCTCGGTCCGATTGAGGGCCGAGTGCACCGTGGCGGTGGCCTGCAGGAGCAGGTTCTCGAGCTCCATCGTCTCGATCAGGTCCGTGTTCCAAATCAACGAGCGGTCGGAGACCTTCACGGCGGCGAACGACTCGAAGGTGCGGGCCAGCTTGTCCCGGCCTTCTTCAAGAGACTTGCCCGTCCGGAAGACCGCGGCGTCGACTTGCATCGTCTTCTGCATCTCGACACGAATCGTCGCCGTCGGCAACGAGCCGTTCGCGTTACGCAGGCGGTCGAGACGCGAGAGCGCAAGCTCGCTCGACTCCTTGGAGAGCGGCTTGTGCGTGGCACCGGGCTTCACGACCTGCGCGCAACGCTGAGCCGCGGCTCGGCCGAATACAACAAGATCGAGCAAGGAGTTGGAGCCGAGGCGGTTTGCGCCGTGCACTGACACGCACGCGGCTTCGCCCACGGCCATCAGCCCGGGCACCACGTTATCCGGGTCCCCATTCTTCGGCCGTACAACCTCACCGTGGTAATTACACGGCACCCCGCCCATGTTGTAGTGAACAGTGGGCTGCACGGGGATCGGCTGTTTCGTAACGTCAACGCCCGAGAAGATGCGAGCAGTCTCGGCTATACCAGGCAACCTCTCATGAATGACCTCGGCACCCAGATGCTCGAGGTGCAACTCGATCTGATCATGGTGTGGCCCCGTACCTCTGCCTTCGCGGACCTCGATGGTCATGGCGCGACTGACGACGTCGCGCGAAGCCAGATCCTTTGCATTCGGCGCGTAACGCTCCATGAAGCGCTCGCCCTTTGAGTTCACCAGAAAGCCACCCTCGCCGCGCGCGCCCTCGGTGATGAGGCAGCCGGCACCGTAGATACCTGTGGGGTGGAACTGAACGAATTCCATATCCTGCAGCGGGAGGCCGGCTCGCAGCACCATTGCGCTGCCGTCACCCGTGCAGGAGTGGGCCGATGTGCAGGTGAAATAGGCGCGCCCGTAGCCGCCCGTCGCGAGAACGGTCATGTGCGCGCGGAACCGATGCAGCTTGCCCTCCATCATGTCGAGGGCAACGACACCGCGGCAGACACCGTCTTCCATCATCAGGTCGATCGCGAAGTACTCGACGAAGAACATCGCTGAATGTTTGATCGATTGCTGATACAGGGTGTGCAGCATTGCGTGACCGGTTCGGTCCGCCGCAGCACACGTGCGCTGCGCTGCCTTGCCCTTGCCGAACTCGGTGGTCATGCCACCGAAGGGGCGCTGGTAAATGCGCCCGTCCTCGGTACGCGAGAACGGCACACCATAGTGCTCGAGCTCTACGACCGCTTTCGGCGCCTCCTTGCACATGTACTCGATGGCGTCCTGATCGCCCAGCCAGTCCGACCCTTTCACGGTGTCGTACATGTGCCAGCGCCAGTCGTCAGGCCCCATATTGCCGAGAGCCGCGCTGATACCACCTTGCGCGGCGACGGTGTGGCTGCGTGTTGGAAACAGTTTCGTTACGCACGCCGTCGAGAGCCCGGCTTCGGCAAGCCCGAGAGTCGCGCGCAGACCGGCGCCCCCCGCTCCCACCACCACGACGTCGTAGGTGTGATCGATAAACTCGTAAGCGCTCATGCCGCGGCCCCAAACGAAATCTTCAAAATGGCAAACACCCCGGCCGCCGCAACGACACAATGTACAAACGTCACCAACACGAGGGTCAGCGTCTTGCTCCCTCCATGGACGTAATCCTCGACCACGACACGAACACCCAGCTGTGAGTGCCACGTTGCGACCAGGACGAAGATCACCAGCAGCAGTGCCGTCCAACCCCTGGCGATCCACGACACGACCGTCGCGTGATCGAACGA
>FTEY01000448.1_pt1 | contig 13413 bp, 10 predicted proteins | sample 1640321 | NCBI WGS metagenome assembly FTEY01 (sample SAMEA3914816, study PRJEB12502) | metagenome | biome: forest; material: soil | place: USA | collected 2011-09-16 | depth 0.3 m
ACCGGGATGGACCAGCTCTCGTACAACGCCGCCAGGCACAGGAATACGACGAGCAGCGAGATCGCGTAGAGCAAGGGCGCCTGGCCGCTGGACTTGCGCTCCTGGTAGGAGAGGTTGCTCCAGGTGACGGAGGCGCCGGGGATGTCCCGGGTCAGTTCCTCCATGCGCGCCATCGCCTCGCCCGTACTGCGCCCAGGTGCCGCGTTTCCCTCGATCTCGTATGAGGCCCACCCGTTGAAGCGGGTCAGCACCACGGGCGAGCGCCCCCACGAGGTAGAAGCGAAAGCCGAAAATGGTGCCATGGCGCCCGAGGCCGTCCGCACATACCACTCCGAGAGATCCTCGGGGCGGCTCCGAAATTGCGCGTCGCCCTGCATGTAGACGCGCTTTACCCGACCCCGATCGATGAAGTCGTTGACGTAGTTTCCGCCCCACGCCGCAGACAGCGTCGCGTCGACCTCCTGCTGCGAAATACCCAAAGCACCGACTTTCTCCTGGTCAATATTCACACTCAGTGTCGGCGTGTCCTCGAGAGTGTTGGACCGCACTGATGTCAGTACAGGGTCCCCGCGAGCGCCCGCAAGGAGCTTGTCACGCGCGGCCTTGAACTGCGCCCGGTCCAAGCTCCCGGTATTCAAGAGCTCCATCGTGAAGCCGCTCGAATTGCCCAGACCGCGCACTGGCGGCGGATCGAGCGCGAAGAACTCCACGTCCCGCAAGCGGGCGCCGATCTTCTGGTTGGCGCGGCGAGTAATCGTCGTCGCGTTGTGTTCGGTGCCCTCGCGCTGATCCCAGGGAGCCAGTGCAACGAAGCCGCGGCCGGCATTCTGACCAGCGCCCGCGTTGCTCTGCCCAACGATGGCGAACACCACCGGAACGTCTTTCTTCTCCTCCGTCAGGAAGTAACGCTCGATCTCGTGCACGGCCTGCATCGTGCGTCCGATCGTGGCACCGGGCGGCAGCGTGTACTGAATCTGCGCCCGCCCCTGGTCCTCGACGGGCAGGAAGCTGGTCGGCAGGTGCAGAAACACGGCTACCAGCGCCGCCACCAGAACCCCGTAACACAGCATGAGGGGTGTAGCGTGATCCAATACCCATCTGACGCTGTCACGATAGAAGTCCGCGAGACGCTCGAAGCCGTTATGGAAATGCTCGCCGATGCCGTGCAAAGCGCGGATGACCCCTGCACGCCGTGCTTCATGCTCGGCACTGGGGGGACGCAATAGCGTGGCTGCCAGCGCTGGCGAGAGCACCAACGCGACCACGACCGAGAGCGCCATGGCCGCGACCATCGTGATCGAGAACTGCCGGTAGATTTCTCCAACCGAGCCGCCGAAGAAGGCCATCGGCAAGAACACCGCCGAGAGCACCAGCGCGATCGCGATGAGTGCCGTCTGGATCTCGTCCATCGAGCGGATCGTCGCTTCGCGCGCTGTGATTCCAGGCTCCTGGCGCATCACGCGCTCGACGTTCTCGACCACGACGATGGCGTCGTCGACCAGCAGGCCGATTGCCAGCACCATACCGAACAACGTCAGGGTGTTGATCGTGAATCCGCAGACCGACAGCACGCCGAAGGTGCCCAGCAGCACCACCGGCACTGCAATGGCCGGAATCAGGGTCGCCCGCCAGGTCTGCAGGAACACGAACATCACCAGGACGACCAGCAGGATCGCTTCGATCAACGTCTTGACGACCTCCTCGATCGAGAGATGCACGAAGTCAGTGCTGTCGAGCGGAAACGCGTAGCGATAGCCGGCGGGGAATGACTTGGACTGCCGCGCGACCTCCGCCTTGACGAGCTCCGCGGTGCGCAGTGCATCCGCGCCCGGCGCGAGCTGGATGGCCATGCCGGAGCCGGGATAACCGTTCAGGCGGGCCATGAAGTTGTAGCTCTCACTTCCCAACTCGACCCGCGCGACATCGGCGAGCCGCACCAGTGAGCCGTCCCGCTGGGTCTTGACGATGATGCGGCGGAACTGCTCGGGTGTGGTCAGTCGCGAGCGGGCTGTGACGGTTGCATTCAGCATCTGGCCTGCGACCGCCGGCAGCGCCCCGACCTGTCCCGCCGCCACCTGTGTGTTCTGGGCCTGCAGAGCGGCCGTGATGTCGCTCGGCATCAGCTGGTAGCTGGCCAGCTTCGAGGGGTCGAGCCAGATGCGCATGGCGTACTGCGCGCCGAACACCTGCAGATCGCCGACTCCCGGCAGGCGGCCGATCGCGTCCTGCAGGTTGGAAACCATGTAGTCCGCGACATCACCCGAATCCGAAGCTCCGGAGACATCGTAGACCGACATCACCATGAGGAAGTCCGGGTTGGACTTCGTCACGATCAATCCTTGCTGCTGCACGGCCAGCGGCAGTCGGGCCAGCGCCTGCTGGACTTTGTTCTGGACCTGAACCTGCGCGATGTCAGGGTTCGTGCCGCGCTCGAACGTGACGGCGATCTGGCTCACGCCGGTCGCGTTCGAGTTGGATGAGAAGTAGATGAGACCGTCGATGCCGGTGAGCTGCTGCTCGATGACCTGCGTAACGCTCGACTCCAGAGTCTCGGCAGCGGCGCCTGGGTAGCTGGCGCGGATGTTGACCGCCGGTGGCGCGATGTCGGGATACTGCTCGACCGGCAGGAAGAACAGCCCGCCGATGCCGCCGAGCATGATGAGGATGGAAATGACCCAGGCCAGGATCGGCCGGTCAATGAACGTGCGCGAAATCATCGCACGGAGTCGGCGATCGGCGCGGCCGCGGAGCTGACGGACACGGGAGTCGGCTCGGGCGCGGTCTGCACCAGCACCGGACGCACGGCCTGCCCCGCCTGAATCTTGCTCAGGCCCTCCACGATCAGCTTGTCACCCGGCTGCAGACCCTTGGAGACCAGCCACTGATCGCCGACGGTTCGGTCCGTGACCACGGTCCGCGTCTCCGCCTTGGAGTCCGCGTTGATGACCAACACGGTGGCGTTGCCCTTGGAGTCGCGGGAGATGCCCTGCTGCGGGACGAGAATCGCTTCCTTCGCCTGCACTGGGGAGAACTCCGCGCGCACATACATACCCGGAAGCAGCCAGCCTTCAGGATTGGGGAACCGCGCGCGGACGGTGACGGTGCCCGTGTTGATGTCAACGACCGATTCGGCGAACTGAAGTACGCCCGCGTGCGCGTAGTGACTGCCATCCTCGAGACGGAGATTCACTGCGGTGGAGGCTCGCTCGAGGTCGCCTCCCGCGACCTGCCGTCGGAACGACAACAGCGCTGCACTGGACTGTTGGATGTCCACGAACATCGGATCGAGCCGTTGAATCGTCGTCAGCGGGCCGGCCTGAGCAGCCGAAACCAACGCACCGGTGGTCACGACGGAGCGGCCGATGCGACCGGTGATCGGCGCACTGACCTGCGTGAACTTCAGATTGATCTCTGCGGAGACGACCGAGGCGCGCGCCCTGTCGACTGCCGCGCCGGATGAATCGGCGGTGGCCTGGGCGTCGAGGAGATCCTGGCGGCTGATGACCCCGGATTTTCCAAGCTCCGCGAAGCGGTCGGCGCGCATCTTGGCGGCATCGCGCGTCGCAATCGAGCTGGCCAGATCCGCGCGGGCCTGATTCAGGGCGGCCTCGTAGAGACGCGGGTCGATCTTGTAGAGAATGTCGCCGGCGTGAATGATCGCGCCTTCCGTGAACAGCCGTTGCTGGATGATTCCGGAGACTTGAGGACGCACTTCCGAGGTCTCGAACGCCGCAGTGCGCCCCGGCAGCTCCAGACGCAGCGGCACCGCCTCGCGCTTCAGAACCACGTAGCCCGCCTCGGGCGCGCGCTTGTTCCCACCCGGTGGACCGGTGTCCCGCTTGGAACAGCCGACGACTGTAAGCGCCAGACTCACGACGAGGCTCGCCGCAACGCTCCAGCCCCAAATTGCCGCTCGCAGACTCTGCATCGATCCCCGCCGTTTCGGAAACTCAAATCCTCGTAAGGTTATCAGTAGCCTGCATGCGCGGAGGCGACGACACGCTGCCCTGACCACGATTGGGATGACAAGCGTACCGGACCCGCCCGTCACCCGCCTCGGCGGGGACAGTACTCATAGAAATCAGCTACTTAGGTGGAACGCTTGCGGACCTCGTCAGCGAGCGCTCCCGCGAACAAGGCCTTGAGCTTCTGGGTATCACCGGTCGGGCGCCGAATCTGGACTTCACGCCAGGTCCGCGCCTCCTCATACCCCATCCCCAGAATCGCGCGACGCGCCTGGGTGAGCTGCGCCTTCAACATCGGCTGCAGCGCCGCCAGCGCCGCAAGTCCTGCGCGCTCATCTTCGGTCTGGGCCAGCGCCACATCGCAATAGATCCGGAAGTACTCCGTGTATCTTTCCTGGTACAACTGGATGGGCTCCTCGAATACCGGGTCGCCGATGAGCGCGGCCCCCAGATACTCGGTGCACAGATAGCTCGAGCTCGAGTGAACGTAGTTGAGATGCTCCTTGACCAGCGCTCCGATGTGCTCGCGTGGACCGCAGAACAAGGAGAGCAGACGCGCACGCTTCGCTCCCGTCACGTGACGGTCCCGCATGTACTCAAACAAAGCCTTACGGTGCATCAGCGAGAAAGCGGTTGAGCGCAGTGCCGCAGCCTGCCGTACGAGTTGCAGGCTGTCGGCGACCGCTCGCATCAGATGCGCGTGCCCGAGCTCCCACAAGCGATAGGAGTGCGCGGTCTCGAGAACTCGCGATGCAACCACCCGTTCGGCGGGGGTACCGTCCCGCGTCGCGTCGGCAACGCGGCGCTCGGACTCTTCCATGAGACGCTCATGCTTGAAGCCGCTGAGGAGCATGCGGTTTCTCGAAGAGTCCACCCCGACCTTACGTATACCTCCCCATATCGTGTTCGCGGTTGTTTTCCCGCCAGCGCACGCGTGAATTAATTTTGGTGATTTCTTGGCCGCGGGCTTAGCCGTTGTCCGGACACACACCCGCCTCGCCAGGCTTCCGCTCGAGCGCCGCCCGATCCCAACCTGAGGCATCCGCCGCAGCCTCGTAAGTGCTTTGAAGGAATGCGAGCAGCTGCGCTTGCGGATCCTTGGACCTGCGCACGATGTCGTACGGGAGCAGAAACTCGCCGAGCTGAGCGCTGAAGAAGGCGCCCTGCGGACTCACCGGAGTACCCTGAAAGCCCGGCGGCATCGGATAGGCATATGAGTAGAACGCGGGGTAGTCGATACCCGCCCCACCGGGCCAAAAGCCCGCGCTACTGACTTCATGCGAGTACGCCTCACGCATGATCGCAGCGGCGACGCCAGGCACCTTCCCGCTGAACTGCGGCGCACTGCGTCCCGAAAAGCGCGTAACCGCCAGATCGAAACTGCCCCAGAAGAAATGCACGGGACTCGACTTCCCGAGGAAGGCCGTCCGGAAGCGCTTGAAGATGGAGTCGATCTGCACGAGCACCTGGAGGAAGCGATTTGCGTAGGGGGCGTCGTAGGCGCAGTGGTCCCGATCCTGGGAGAACGGGATCGCGCCGGCGATTTCGCACGGCATCTCTCTGATCCGCACGGGCAGGTGGAGCTCCTGCAACGCCTGCAGGACCTGCGCATGAAAGTCGGCAACCGTTTGTGGACGAAGCGGGATCTCCCGTCGTCCACCGTCGGAGACCTCCACCACGAGCACGTGGCGGACAAAGTCGAATCTCAGCTCGAAGCTGCGCAAGCCGTGCGGTATCGGTGAGGTGGTGAGCCCTGTTGGGGTCACATACAGGGGCACGTGCCAGCTGTGATTCAGCCAGGGAGTCTGTTCGAGGCGGATCTTGCCGACTACCTGGGTCCACAGGTGCAGCGTCTCGCAGGTCTCGCGCCACTCCGAGTAGCGCAGCTCCGGCCAGATCGAAGAGTTGTCTGACGTATCCATAGACGCACCGCATCACACTGAGCTGAAGTATTGATGCAAGATAGCGGCCGCCGATACAAGAGGCAGGTATCAAGGGGGGAGTCGATGCGCAATCGTATGGGGGGTGCGCGGCGCACAGCTGCGCCTGGCTTGGCGATTCTCGGCCTCCTCGCCTGGTGCGCAGGCACCGCAGGTCGGGTAGCCGGCGCGGCTGCAACCGGCCTGCCTGTAATCGACTCGGCGGTCAACTCACAGGGCACCGCAACCACCGAGCGCCGCAGCACCGAACTCGGCTTCGCGGTGTTTCAGCAGCATTGCGTCTCCTGCCATGGGAATCCTGCTTACGAGCGCGCGCCCTCGCCTACCGCTCTGCGTGCCATGGCGCCGGAGCGCATCTACACCGCCCTGACGACCGGCTTGATGAAATCGGTCGGCGACACGTTGCCCGAGGAAGACCGGCGCCGTGTATCCGAGTCATTGGCCGGACAACTTCTCGGCGCGGCCGACGCCGGCGAAGCCGCCAAGATGCCCAACCGCTGTGCATCCAATCCGCCGCTGCACGACCTCGAGGCGGGCGGCTGGAACGGCTGGGGCAACGGCCTGACCAACGAACGCTTCCAAACCGCCGCGGCCGCGGGCCTGACGGCCGATTCTGTTCCCCAACTGAAACTGAAATGGGCCTTCGGCTATCCCGGCGGCACCTCGGCCTACGGCCAACCGACCGTCGTGGGCGGCCGCGTCTACGTCGGCACCGACACCGGTTTCGTCTATTCCCTCGATGCCGAGTCAGGCTGCCTCTACTGGTCCTTCCATACCGACGCTGGCGTGCGCAACGCAATGACGGTCGGGCCGGTCAAAGTCAAAGGACAGGCGGGGCAGGCCGTGTTTCTGGGTGACCTGAAGGCCAGCGCCTACGCAATCGACGCGCACACCGGCCAACTGCTCTGGAAGACCCGGGTCGAGAAGAACTTTGCGACCCGCGTGACGGCAGCGCCTGCCCTGTACAAGGGCCGGCTGTATGTTCCGATCTCCGCGTGGGAGGGATTCCAGGCTCGAGTTCTCGACTATCCGTGTTGTACGGCTGTCGGCAGCGTCAGCGCGCTCGACGCCAACACGGGCAAGCGGATCTGGAAGACCTACTCCATTGCGCAGCGCCCCCGCCCGACACACAAGAACTCCAAGGGAGTCCAGCAATGGGCGCCGGCGGGAGTCCCCATCTGGAATACGCCGACCGTCGATGCGAAGCGTCACGCGGTCTATGTTGGAACTGGCGACGCCTCCACCTACCCCGCGCCGTCGACCAGCGACGCTGTCATGGCACTGGATCTCGACACGGGAAAGATCCTATGGTCGCACCAGGTCTACCAGGACGACGCGTTCATCGTCGGCTGCGCCGGAGCGCAGGTCACCGAGAACTGTCCGAAGGTCGTCGGACCCGATTGGGATATTCCGATGTCGCCGATGCTCAAGAACGACGTCGGCGGCCACGCGCTACTGGTCTTCGGCACCAAGCCCGGGGATGTGCTGGCCATCGACCCTGACAAACAGGGAGCTCGCGTGTGGCTCGCCAACGCAGTCAGCGGGGATACCGACGTGGGCTTGAGCAAGAAGGGCGGCGGTAATCGCGGCCCGGTCTGGGGCGGCGCGATGGACGATCGCCTGGTCTACTTCGGACTCAGCGCCGGCGGCGTGGTCGCAATGAATCTCGCCGACGGCAAGCGCGCCTGGTACTCGCCACTCAACGCAGCTGCCGGAAAGAGAGTCAGTCACTCGGCCGCCGCCACTGCCATTCCCGGGGTGGTGTTTGTTGGCGGATCGGATGGGCACCTCTGGGCATTGTCGACCGCCGACGGCCACTCGCTCTGGTCGTATGAGACCGCTCACGAGTTCGATACGGTGAATCACGTCAAGGCGCACGGAGGCTCGATCAGCTCGGCGGGACCGATCGTCGCAGGCGGTATGTTGTTCGTCGGGTCGGGCTACGGCGTCGTGGCCGAAACTCCGGGCAACGTGCTCCTGGCGTTTGGCGCTTCCCGGTGATAGACCACTTCGGCCCCATCGGGAGACCAGGACGGATCGCTGCCTGTCAGCGGCCCGCTTCTGTCACCGGAGGTGTACGCGAGTCCCGCCCAGATGATGCGCTGGTGCATATCGAGCTGATACTCCATGTATCCCACCACGCCGCCAGGGAGGGACTGCGGCGAAAAGCGACGGAACTGACTGTCGCTGAGGCCGTGCTCCTTGCCTGAGTCGAGATTCATCGAGAAGATCCCGGTCCCGGACGATGTGCCGCCGGTGGCCCGGTCCCCGGTGGTCCGGTAATACAAGAGGATGTGTCCGCCCTGGGCCCATTTCGGGCTTCCGGCAAAGCGGTTCTGCGGACTGATCCGACGCACCCCGCTGCCGTCGGGGCGCATGAGGTAGACAGCCGTGGATTGCATCAGCTCCCAGGTCAGGGACTCGTTGGGCTCCGTCCGCCGCGCAGTGTGAGCCTCGCGGTCGGACGAAAAAGCGAGCCACTGGCCATCCGGCGACCAGCTCGGGCGGAAATTTCCGGACTGACTGCGAGTTACATTGACGGACTCGCGGGTTCCCAGATCCAACAGCCAGATGTTGGCGATTCCGCCATCCCGTGTGGACACGAACGCCAGGGTTTTGCCGTCGGGCGACAGCGCGCCCTGGTCGTCATCCGCGGCGCTGTCCGTCAGACGTTCGAGACCCGAGCCGTCCGGATGGACACGGAACACGTCCGCCGACCCGAACCGCTCCGAGGTGAACACGATCCAGCGGCCATCGTAAGAAAACGAGGCGTTGTAGTTGGGACCGGGGCCGGTGTTCAGCGCCCGCTCCTGCTCCGCGGAGGCGTCCGCGGTGAACAGATCAGAATCGAAGTAGGAACAGCGACAGATGTGTTGCTCTCGGCGCGCCGAGGCCGCTGCGACTGCCGAACCTGCGGGTACGGAGACCGACGAACCCCCGGTGCGTGCTGCGGCCACCGCAGTGGGCGCGGCCAAACCGGCAGCGAGTGCCCCCAGCACCGTGACAGGGCCCACGGCTCCCAGCATCATCCGGGCTGCGATCCCTAGCATGCTAGCAACATAGCCTCCGCCGGCAGCGCTGCCTAGGGCTGCCGGCTCTCGTTCGGCGCAGGCGGGGGGCGGTTCGGCGCATGCGACAGCGTAAACCAGTTCCGACCCCCGCGGAGCTTTCGTCCGCCGCCCTCGGGACCTTATCCCGTCCCACAGGGAACCGGGGTCCCCGCAAGGATCTTGCCGCCGGCAGGGCCCCTGCTTCCACCTCAGTCATGGACAGCCCTGGCCGCCCCCACCTACCCTAGCCAGTCAGCGTCCGAGGGGGAAAATCCATGAAGTCGATGCCGCGCGCGTCATTTCGTCTTGCGGTCGGGGCCTTCGGGTTGGCGATCGGGCTGGGGATCCTGGGAGTCTCGCTTACCGCCCAGGCGCAAGGTGTCCCGCCGACCGGGGCGACGGCGCTGGCCGATCAGACCCGCCTGATCCAGAGCGCCGATCCGAAGCTCGCCGCCAACAAGAAGCTGGTCTTCGACATGTGGCGCGCCATCATCCAAGGCGGCCACACCGAAATGGCTCCGCAGTATTTCACCGAGAGCTATATCCAACACAACCCGAATGTGACGACCGGTCGCGACGCGATGGTCGCGTACATGAACCAGACACGGCCCGTGTGCGAGATCGACCCCAAGATGACCTTCCCAGTCATCGCGATCATGGCGGACGGCGACCTGGTCACCGTCGCGACCGTCAGTCACGTCGACGATCCAACTGCGCCGGGCAAGAAGTACGCCGCTACGCATTTCGACATGTTCCGGATCGAGAACGGGAAGATCGCCGAGCATTGGGACAGCGTGGCGAAGGACCCCAAGGCGCTGCACTACAACCCGAACACCCAGAACGGGCCGGCCAAGAAGACCTGCACACCGCGGGGTTGAGTCGAACCTGCGGGACCGGCGGCGCCTGCAAGGCGCCGCGCCGCAGCAAGCCACAGGCCGGCGCCCCTGGGGCCGGCCACTGCCTCGATTACTTCTTCGGCTTGCGGAACTTGAAGACCGTCTGATCGGTGAGCCGGCGTACACCGGGCGTGAACACCATCTTGCTGTGGTCGTCCTCGGGGTGCGCCAGCACCTTGCTCTGCGTTACGAGCTCGAACCCAGCTGCCAGCACCTCCTGCTTGATCACGTCCGGATCGATGCGGTGCAAGGCCTTCGTGTCACGCCGGCCGGAGCCCGGAGCCGCGTTGTGATCGACGACGAAGAACACGCCACCCGGCTTCAGGGCCTTGAAGACGCGCTGGTTGAGGGCAGCCACGTCGATGTCGTTCAACGACAGGTCGTGGTAGTACAGAACGTTGAACACGATATCGACGTTCTGCGGCAGCTCGAGCTTGTTGTAGTCGATGAGCTGATAGTGCGAGTTGGGATGTGCCTTCTCGAACGCGCGGCTCGCTTCGCCGGCGCGCTTCTCGGTGTACGGCAGGTCATACATGTATACGTTGCCCTTCGGGCCTGCGATGTCCGACAGCATCTGGGTGAAGTACTGCCCGAAGGAGGCGAACTCGACGATCTGGTCGCCGGGCTTCACGCCCGAGAGCGTCAGGAGTTCGGCCGGCTTGCGATTCACATCGTCGGCCTTCTGCGCCTCGGGACGCATCGGGTTCTCGATGGCCTTACGGATGTATCCCGCCGTTCCCTTCGGGATCGTGTACGGCGCGGCAGGAGCCGCGGTCGGGGTCGCAGGCGCATCGGCCGCAACCGCGGTAGCTCCAAAAGACGTGACGATCAGAGCAGCCACGCAGGCTGCAAACAATCCAGAACGGCTCATTGATTTACCCCTCTCTTCTTACGTTGGGTCATTTTGGCACGGCTTGGGCGTCCGGGTTCCTTCAGCTCCACCCAGACGGGCGCGTGATCGCTGGCGTGCGGCTCGCCTCGGACCCATCGATCGACCTCCGCGCGCACCAGGCGCTTCGCGAGATCGGGGCTGAGGAGCACGTGATCGATGCGCAGGCCGGCGTTACGGGTCCAGTGATTGCGGAAGTAGTCCCAGAACGTAAAAACCGCTTCCTCGGGATGCTTGGAACGCAATGCGTCCATCCACCCCTGCGAGAGCAGCTTCGAATAGGCCTCACGACTGCGCGGCTGCAACAGCGCGTCTTTGCGCCAGTGCTTCGGATCGTAGATGTCGAAGTCGGTCGGGACGACATTGAAGTCGCCCGCCAGGACCACCGGGTGACCGGACTCGATCAGCGACTGCGCGTGCCGGTACAGACGCTCGAGCCAGGCCAGCTTGTAGTCGAACTTCGGTCCCGGCTGCGGGTTGCCATTCGGCAGATAGAGGCAAGCCACCAGAATCCCATCCACCGCGGCTTCCAGATAGCGGCTTTGGGTGTCCTTCACATCTCCGGGCAATCCGCGCCGCACCTCGATTGGTTTCACGCCCCGAGCCAGGATCGCGACGCCATTCCAGGCGCGCTCTCCCTGCCAGATCGCCTCATACCCGGCCTCCTGCAGCGGAACCGAGGGAAAGGCGAAATCGGTGGCCTTGAGCTCCTGAAGACAGACGACGTCCGGGGACTCGCGCTCGAGCCACTGCAACAGGTTGGTGAGGCGGGTTGCGATACCGTTGACGTTATAGGTAGCGAGCTTCACTGGCCTTTCTTGACTGGCCTCTCTTCCTTGGCCTCTAAGGTATCGCCCGAACAACCCCACCGTCGACTCGCAACGCTGCGCCAGTGGTCGCCGACGCCTGCGCGCTGCAGACAAACGCAATCAGCGCCCCTACTTCGTCGGTCGTCGCAAATCTCTGAATGATCGAGCTCGGGCGGGCCGTCTGGAAGAATTCGCGCTCGATGGTGCCTGCGTCCTTGCCTTGCGCCTTCGCCATCTGCCCGACGAAGCCGGTGACTCCCTCGGACGCAGTCGGGCCAGGCAGCACGCTGTTCACGGTAACGTGGGTGCCGACGAGCGTCTCGGCAAGACCTCGAGCCACTGCGATCTGCGCGGTCTTGGTGACGCCGTAGTGGATCATCTCCGGCGGAATCTGCAGTCCGGACTCGCTCGAGACGAATACGATCCGGCCCCAGTCGCGGGCGCGCATGCCACGAACGTAGTGCCGGGAGAGGCGCACGCCACTCAACACGTTGACTTCGAAGAAGCGCATCCAGTCGGCATCCGGAATCTCATCGAAGGGCTTTGGCTCGAAGATGCCCAGATTGTTGACGAGAATGTCCACTTCGGGATGCGCCGCGAACAGCGCATCGCAACCCGCGGCCGTGCCGAGGTCGCCTGCGAATCCTTCGACCTTCGCAGAGCTGATGCTGCCACGGAGCTGTTGGATTGCAGCATCGACACGCTTGGACGTGCGGCCGTTGACGATGACGTGAGCACCCTCGCGGGCCAACGCCGCACCCGCAGCGAACCCGATCCCCGCGGTGGACCCGCTCACCAGCGCGCGCTTACCTTGAATACCCAGATCCATATCAACCTCCCGTTCGGCCCGCCGCTGCGCTGGGGGTGCATCGCGCCGCCGTCGGCTTTTGTGGTTACGTCAGGCCCGCTTCGCGGCGAGGTTGCCCTGGGCCTCCGTGGCGAGGCCGTTCCACTTCTCCCAGCTTTCGAGGCGCCGGGCGTACTCCGCCTTCGTCATCGGCAATCCCACGGCGCCGAAGAACGCACGCAACGGCGGATCCTTCGCATCGACGAGCTTGAGAATCGCGGGCCCCGTCGCATCCGGATCGCCCGGGACGTTGCCGGCACGCCAGGCCTGCATCTTGGCGCGAACGCCGTCGTAGGCCGGTAACGTCGTTGCACGCTGGGCCGAGGGGCCGCCCCATTCGGTGGCATAGCCGGCAGGCTCGATGAGGGTGACCTTGATGCCGAGCTCGGCTACTTCCTGCGCGAGCGCCTGACTGAACCCTTCCAGTCCCCACTTCGAGGCGTGATACAGGCCGACAGTCGGGAACGCGTTGACGCCGCCGATCGACGACACCTGCAGGATGTGCCCGGAGCCTTGGCTACGCATGATCGGCAGCACTGCCTGAGTGACCCACAGTGCACCGAAAAGATTCGTCTCGATCTGCGCCCTCGCCTCGTCTTCGGTGACCTCCTCGATCGCGCCGAAAAGGCCGTAGCCGGCGTTATTGACCGCAATGTCGATGCGGCCGAACCGCTGCTGCGCCTCGGTCACTGCCTTGAATACTGCGGCCCTGTCGTCGACGTTCAGCGCGATCGCTGCAACACGATCACCGTAGCGCTGCACCAACGGGGTCAGCGTCTTCACGTCGCGCGCCGTCGCAACGACCTTGTCGCCGCGCTCCAGGGCGGCCTCCGCCCACACTCGGCCGAAGCCTTTGGAAGTACCAGTGATGAACCAGACCTTGGGGGTATTCGCCATGGGCGTCTCCGCGGGAATAGAATAAAGGGTGCCAGCGAGGCGGCAGTACCCAAGAATGCACCCGGTACCGCCACGCCGCGACCTTCGGTCGAAAGATGATCAGGTCATCCGAAGGGGCTA
>FTEY01000554.1_pt1 | contig 13406 bp, 11 predicted proteins | sample 1640321 | NCBI WGS metagenome assembly FTEY01 (sample SAMEA3914816, study PRJEB12502) | metagenome | biome: forest; material: soil | place: USA | collected 2011-09-16 | depth 0.3 m
CAACGCACGGCGTACTTCCACATGGGCGAGTTGATCGAGGTCGGGGAGACCGACCGCGTGTTCACCAACCCCCGCGCCCGTCTCACCGAAGATTACATTACCGGGCGCTTCGGCTAACGGCCGCTGTACCCCACAAAAAAAGGCCGGGCTGCTTTCGCGGCCCGGCCTCCAGTCTTAGCTTCGTTCGAAGCCGCTTAGAACTGCCACTGGCCGAACAGGCCGAACTCATCGTACGTGCCCTTCGTGGTCCCGTTGGCGCCGCCCAGGGTGTACGAGGTGTTGGCGTCACCGCCGCTGATGCTCGTGTTGCCGTTCTTAACCTCGTCGTGCTTGTAGACGAGCGCGAAGTCGAGCTGGCGCAGCGGCTTGAAGTCGATGCCGGCGATGAAGAAGGTGTCCTTCAGATCCGGGGCGCGGTCCTTGCTGAGCTTGGTGTCGTCGTAGCGTCCGAAGGCGTTCCACTTTGGACTCCAGGCGTATGACGCCCAGGTCGAGATGCCTTCCGCCTTGTCTTCGCAGAGGGCGGTCCCGATGGCCGTGGCCGCCGCCGTCGGACAGGCCGCGGGGGTCAGCGTCCCTGCCACAACCGCTGTCGAGCCAAACGCGGCGCCGGAGATGGTGCTGACCGTCTTGTAGTTCTTGGCCTGGAACCATTCACCGCCGATGCGGAACCCATTCGTGTTGACGCCGATGGCGGCGTCGATGCGCGACGCGGTATTGCTCGGGAAATCCTGGTTCGCGGCCGTCACCTGCCCGAGGTGCCCGGTGTAGAAGCCGAGGCCTGCTGTCAGCCAGGCGACCGGCTTCACGCTGACCCGACCTTCGAAGTCGACGTCCTTGGTGCGGGTGGGGTTCTTGTAGCCGCCGCCGTTCACCACCGAGGCCGAGTACGAGAACATCCCGTTCGCGCCGCCGGTGCCGGTGGCATTGAGTCCCCAGTCGGTCGTGTTCGAGAAGCCCATACGGTCGGTGCTCGTCTTTTCAACCCAGCGATAGCCGTAGAGGCCTTCGACGAAGCCGTCCCACGGCATGTTGTACGAGCCGATGTGGATGGTGAACAGGTTGTCGAACTTACCTTCGAGGTACAGGCGCTTGATCATCACCGTGGTGATGTTGCCGGTGTTGGCATTGGTGACCGCAGTCGCCGTGCCGCCGCCCGGCGTGCTCACCGTCGTCGTGGCGGCGCTTGTGAACTGAGCGTCGGTCGTCAGGTCGGCGGACCATACGTCATTGAACCGGTGGTCGACGCTCAAGTAGAAGCGCTTGATATCGAAACCGGTGCCCGTGGGGGCGGTGTCGACTTTGGAACCCGCAGCGTTTTCGTTCTGCAGGCTGATGTGGCTGAAATCGAAGAAGGCGACGCCGCCAACTGTGGTGTTCTCGCCGAGATCTGCCGCCACCGCAGTTGTCGTGGCCACGCAACCGGTGAGAACGGCTGCCGTGAGGGTACGAATGCGCATTGTTTGAGCTCCATAGAATGGCTGGCCGCATTCCGCGACAGAACGCGGCGGCGCCGAGATGTTTAGCTCCGGCAGGACTTTCTATCGGGCTCGCGCGAACCCAACGAGCCAGCTCGAAGCGAGACGAAGGCTACGAAGTGTGTGTGACACTACGATGACATGTATTGCAATTGTCTGACGCTTGTCGATAGCGCCGTTTATTGTTCCCAAGTAGTTGAAACCGATAGTCCCCTCGGCCAGCCGCCTGACCAGCTGCCATAAAACTGAAGTAATTTCCCGCCCCTGAGCAGAGCCCGCGAGCTGTCTTGATTACTGCGATTCCGTCGTGTTGACGGAGGCAGTCCGACCAACCGTCACTCCCCTGGGCGAGCCGTGAGGCAGATCCTAACGAGGCACCCAGGTTGAAGTCGGTAAGAGACGGGTTACAACCCGGTTAGGCCTTGTTACAAAGTTTTAAACTGTTGCGCTAAAGCATCAGGTGTCGCGACTGAGGGGTGCAGTTTCGCAGAGCGCTGCGTGGTATTCAATTGGATATCGCGAAGGGAAGGCTCGCGCCGAGGGAGCTTTGCCCCGCTTCGGGCCGGCGTCAGTCTGTGCTGCGCAGCAGGTCGTTGATCGAGGTCTTCGACCGCGTCTGGGCGTCGACCCTTTTGACGATGACGGCGCAGTACAGCCCGTATTTGCCATCGGCCGAGGGGAGGGTGCCCGGTACGACGACCGAGCCGGCGGGGACTCGTCCCTGAAGCACCTGTCCGGTGGTCCGGTCATAGATGCGCGTGGTGGCGCTGATGAATACGCCCATGGACAGCACGGAACCGGCTTCGACGACGACGCCCTCGACGACCTCGGACCGGGCGCCGATGAAACAGTCGTCCTCGATGATCGTTGGGCTGGCCTGCAGCGGCTCCAGGACCCCACCGATCCCGACACCCCCGGAGAGATGAACGTTGCGTCCGATCTGAGCGCACGAACCGACCGTCACCCAAGTGTCCACCATCGTACCGGAGCCCACGTAGGCCCCGATGTTCACGAAGCTCGGCATCAGCACGACGTTGGGAGCGATGTAGGCTCCCTTACGTACGACGCCGCCCGGGACGACGCGCACCCCGCTGGCACGAAAGTCAGCGTCGGTCGCGTCAGCGTACTTCTGGGGGACTTTGTCGTAGTACTTGGTGTCGCCCGATTCGACCACGACGTTGTCGCGGGTCCGGAAGGAAAGCAGCACGGCCTTCTTCAGCCACTCGTTGACGACCCAGCGGCCGTCTCGCGGCTCAGATACGCGCGCCTTGCCGCTGTCGAGCAGTTCGATGGACTCATTGATGGCCGCGTCGAGATCGGAGGGCACGGACTTCGGATTGATCTGGGTGCGCTGTTCCCACGCGCTCTCAATTGTCGTTTGCAGCTTTTGGAGTTCGGTCATGTCGTTTTGCTCAGGAAATGGGCGATGCGCTCGGCGGCCTCGACGCATTGTGCGACGCCGGGCACGAGAGAGATACGGACGCGGCCGGCACCGGGGTTGCCGCTGGCGGTGTCACGAGCCAAATAGCTACCGGGGAGAAGAGTGATGTTCTGTCTCGCGAACAGCTCGCGGGTGAACTGTTCATCGTCCATCACGGAACTCACATCAGGCCAGAGATAGAAGCCGCCTGCGGGCTTCTGCACGTTGAGATACGGACTCAAAATCGGAATCACCCGCTCGAACTTCTCTTGATACAGCTTGCGATTCGTCACCACATGACCGTCTTCGTTCCACGCGGCGATGCTGGCGAGCTGCGTGGGGACGGCCATGGCGCTGCCGTGGTAGGTCCTATAGAGGAGGAACCGGGCCATGATCGAGGGATCCCCGGCGACGAAACCGGATCTCAGGCCGGGTACGCTCGAGCGCTTGGACAGGCTATGGAACACCACGCAACGCTGAAACCTGTCGCGTCCGCTGGCGACAGCCGCCTGCAACAACCCGGCGGAAGGCGCTCCCTCATCCAGGTACAGCTCCGTATAACACTCATCGGCAGCAATGACGAAGTCGTACGCTGCAGCGAGCTCCAGCGCCCGCTGCAGGAACCGCAACGACAGAACCGCCCCGGTCGGATTCCCCGGACTGCACAGGAACAACACCTGACAGCGACGCCAGGCCTCCTCGGGGACCGAGTCGAGGTCGGGCGCGTAACCCGTCCCGGCCGTTGTGTTGACGAACCAGGGTTCGGCGCCGGCGAGGAGGGCCGCGCCTTCGTAGATCTGATAGAACGGATTCGGCATCAGCACCGTCGGCCGGTCCGTCGGATCGACGACCGCCTGCACGAAGGCGAACAAGGCTTCGCGAGTGCCGTTTACGGGCAACACCATCGTGTCAGGGTTGACGCTGCCGGCCGGTAGCGAGAAACGCCGCTGCAGCCAGTTGGCGCAGGCCGCGCGCATCTCAGGGAGGCCCGCGGTGGCGGGGTAGCTTCCCAATTTGTCGAGATTGGCGCGCAGCGTCTCGATGACAAAAGGAGGAGCGGCGTGTTGAGGCTCACCGATCGACATGGCGATGTGAGGCAGTCCCGCAGGCGGCGTCATGCCAGCCTTCAGCCGCGCGAGCCGTTCAAACGGGTACGCGTGGAGGAGTTCCAGCTGGGGATTCATGCCGCCTGACGTCGGTCCAGCGCCTGCATCAGCCGGTCGCGCAGTCGCTGGGAATCGGCCGCATTCAGCGGTCGCTTATCGAAGTCGGTCACGTAGAACACGTCCTCGGCGCGTTCGCCGACGGTCATGATCTTCGCAGCGTGCAGCTCGATGCGCTCGTCCATCAAGACCTTGCCGACATCGCACAGCAGGCCCGGCCGGTCGCCGGCGGTCAGCTCGAGGACGGAGCGCCGATTGCGCTCGTCGACGCTGATCGTGATCTGCGTGGGAGTGTTGAACATGCGCGCTTGGCGAGGCGCCCGCCGTGAGACCGCGAACGGTGCGTCGTTCGGTCGTTGCAGCGAGCGCCAGATGGCGTGCGGAATTTCGGCTTGGCGGTCCTCGTCCGTGATGGGAACACCGTCTTCCAACACATGATAAAGATCCAGATTGAACCCGTCGCCCGTCGGCGTAATGCGCGCGTCCACGACGTTCAAGCCCAGTTGGTCCAGCACGGCAGTGATCCGGCCGAAGCTGTCTTTGCGAGAGCGGGCGAAGATCAGGACCGCAGTGGTGCCTCTGACGCTATGCGCATCCAAGGCGACCAGCGGCTCGTCTGTCCCCGCGTCCCGCTCGACCAGCAGGCGTGTATGCCACGCCACTTCCTCGGGAGAGTGTTGCAGGAAATACGCTGCGGAGAAGCGCTTCCACGAGCGCTCGAAGTCCGCTTCGGGAATCCCTTTCTCGAGCAGCAGTCGGCGGGCCGCGTCCTGAGTCTCCGTCACCAGTTGTTCCTGGTCGATCGGGCTTTCCAGGCCGCGCCGCAGCGCGCGCTTCACGCGGTCATAGAAGTCATGGAAGAGGGAGGCCTTCCACGAGTTCCAGAGTTTGGGATTCGTGGCCCGAACGTCCGCGCACGTGAGGACATACAGGTAATCCAAGTGGGGTTCGTCGCCTACGCGGCGGGCGAAAGCGCTGATGACCTGTGGGTCGCCGATGTCCTGCTTCTGTGCCGTGACGGACAGCTCGAGGTGGTTCTTTACCAGCCACGCAACCAGGCGCGCGTCATACGGGGTGAGGCCTTGCTCGAGGCAGAAGGCTTCGGCATCCACCGCGCCCAGCTCCGAGTGATCCCCGCCACGGCCCTTGGCGATGTCATGAAACAGCGCAGCGAGATATCCGATCTCGGGGCGCGGCAGCTGCTGCATGATGCGCGAAGCTTCGGGCAACTCGTGGTCGTAGCGCGGAATGGCGAAGCGGCGCAGGTTGCTTACGACGAACAAGGTATGGGCATCGACCGTGTAGGCGTGGAACAGGTCGTATTGCATGCGGCCGACGATGCGGCCGAACGCCGGAATGTACCGACCCAACACGCCGTAGGTGTTCATCCGGCGCAGCTCGTGCGTCACGCCGAACGGCGAGCGCAGGATTTCCAGGAACAACCGGTGGTGCCGCGGATTCTGCCGGAACTCCTCGTCGATCAACCAGAGATTGCGCGCCACGGAGCGCATCGTCGCGGAGCGGACACCCTTGATCTCCGGGTTCTGCTGCAACAGCGCGAACAGTTCCAACAGGGTGCCCGGCGTGCGGGCGAAGATATCCTCGCTCACGGCTTCGAGAGATCCGTTGCGAACCTGGAAACGCGGGTTGAGCGGGCGCGGCGGCTCGATCTCCGTAAGGATCGCTTCGCGGAAGACCTGCAGCAGCAGCTCGTTCAACAGGCTCACGTCCATGACAGTGCGGTAGTAGCGCTGCATGAACTGCTCGACGGCGAGCGTGTAGGAAGCGTCCTCGTAGCCGAACAGTTGGGCGAGGCGGATCTGATGATCGAAGAGCAATCGGTCTTCGCGACGCGAGGTGACGATGTGCAGTGCGAAGCGCACCTTCCACAGGAAGGCTTGCGCCTGCTTCAGTCGCCGCAACTCGGCGGCCGACAGGAATCCGTGCGTGGCGAGACCGTCGAGCGTGTCGCTCCCGAAATGGCGTTTCGCCACCCAGGCGATCGTTTGAATGTCGCGCAGCCCGCCAGGGCCGGTCTTGACGTTGGGCTCGAGGTTATAGGCGGTGTCGTGCGCCTTGATGTGGCGCTCGGTCTGCTCGCGAACCTTGGCTTCGAAGAACTCCCGCACGGGCCAGACATGCTCGGGCGACAGCGCCAGGCGCATCTGCGCCACCAACGTCGCGTTTCCGGCCAACAGTCGCGCTTCGAGCAGCGTCGTCATGACGCTCACGTCCGCAGCGCTTTCCTGCGCGCACTCTTCGACGGTTCGGACGCTATGGCCGACTTCCAACCCGATGTCCCAGAAGAATGCGACGAGCCGCTCGACGAAGACGCGTCCGTGCTCGTCAGGCGGTTCCGGGACCAACAGGAGGATATCGATGTCGGAGCAGGGGTGGAGCTCGCCGCGGCCATAGCCGCCAACAGCGACCAGCGCCCAGCTGCCGACATCCGCAACCGAATGGACTTGCCACATTTCCCGCAGAACCGTGTCGACGAGAGCGGCGCGGGCGTGGACCAGGTCCTCCACCGGCTCTTCCGCCAGAAACCGTGTCTTCAGCTCATCGTGAGCCTGACGCAGCAGATCGCGATAAGACGCGGGCGAACCCTGGGCGTCCGTCAGCAACCCGGGCAGGCGATTCAGCAGCGGCCAGGGCGCACTGCGCGTGGGAGGCGGCAGTGCTTCTTCGAGCAGGTCGGTATCGCCCGCGGCCATTGATTATTGCTTCCGGCCATTGGCGCCCAGCGTGAGCACTTCGACTCCGGAGTCGGTGACCAGGATGGTGTGTTCCCACTGCGCCGACAGGGAGTGATCCTTCGTGATGACGGTCCAGCCGTCCGGGAGCAGCCTGACATGGCGCTTGCCGGCGTTGACCATCGGCTCGACCGTGAAGGTCATGCCTTGCTTGATCTCCATGCCGGTACCCGGCTCGCCGTAGTGGAGGATCTGCGGATCCTCATGATAGATGCGGCCGATACCGTGTCCGCAGTACTCACGCACGACCGAGTAGTCGCGTGCTTCAACGAATGTCTGAATCGCGTGCCCGATGTCGCCGAGGTGCGCACCAGGACGGACGACTTCAATGCCCTTCCACATCGCCTCCAAGCAGGTTTCCGCCAGCTTTTGCGCGTGGGTCGGTGGCTTGCCGACGAAATACATCCGACTCGTATCGCCGTGAAACCCTTCGCGAATCACTGTCACGTCGATGTTGACGATGTCTCCGGCCTTGAGACGCTTGTCGTTCGGGATGCCGTGACAGACGACGTGATTCACGGATGTGCAGATCGTTTTGGGAAATCCGCGGTAGTTCAGGTTGGCCGGAACGGACCGCTGCACGTCCACGATGTAGTCGTGACAGATGCGGTCGAGCTCTTCGGTCGTCACGCCGGGGACGACGTGCTCGCCGATCATGTCCAGCACTTGCGCGGCCAGGCGGCCGGCGGTGCGCATTTTCTGCTGTTCTTCAGGGCTTTTGATGGTTACATGCATACTGTGTTCATTGGAAAAATCTGCCCGCGGCGATTTTTCGAAAAGTGCCCTTCGTTCCCGGCGGCAAAAGACGTGGCTTTTGCCGCCTTGGCCGCTTGCGGCGGCGTCTAACCCATTGTTCAGACGGCCGTTGTTCAACCTAGACCTAGTATGCTATAAAGCGCGGCCTTTTTTGGCAACGCAACCCACACGCGTATCGTTTCACCCGACGGCTGGGTGTCCTTGACCCTCTAGCTTCTCCCCGGAGAGGCTGAATTCAAGGATGGCCGGCGGGGATACGCGGAGGCCCAACCCAAACAGGAGATTTTCATGCCCGGCGTGTCCATGAGACAGATGCTGGAGGCGGGAGTCCATTTCGGACATCAGACCCGCTTCTGGAACCCGAAGATGGCCCCCTTTATCTTCGGTGAGCGCAACAAGATCCACATCATCAATCTCGAGAAGACGCAGCCCCTGTATACCGAGGCGGCGAACTTCGTAAAGAGCGTCATTGCCGACGGCGGCAAGGTGCTGTTCGTCGGCACCAAGCGCTCCGCCCGCGAGGCGGTGCAGAAGGAGGCCGAGCGAGCCGGCCAGCCGTTCGTCAACCAGCGCTGGCTGGGCGGCATGCTCACGAATTTCAAGACGATCCGCCAGTCGATCAAGCGCCTGACCGAGATCCAGGAGCTGGCCTCCTCGGGCGCGCTGGACAAGCGCGGCAAGAAAGAGGCGACCCAGCTGCGCCGCGAGATGGACAAGCTCCAAAGGAGCCTCGGCGGCATCAAGCACATGGACTCGCTTCCGGATGCGATGTTCGTGATCGACGTCGGCCATGAGAAGATCGCGATCCACGAGGCCCACAAACTCGGCATCCCGGTCGTCGCCATTGTCGACACCAACTGCACCCCGGACGGCATCGACTACATCATTCCTGGCAACGACGACGCGATGCGCGCGATCCAGCTCTATGCCTCGGGCATGGCTGACGCAGTACTCGAGGGCAAGGGGTCCGCCCCGACCGTCGCGGTCGGCGAGGATGAGTTCGTCGAGCTCGATGAGGCCGGCAACCCGCGGAAGAAGTCCGGCCGTGGCAAGCCGCGTCCGGCAGCCGCGGTGCGCAACAAGCGGGCTCCGGGTCGAGGTGGTGCTCCGGGACGTCGGCTGGCCGCAGTCAAGGTCCAGGTGCCGGGAGTGCCGGAAGTGGCTGTCGTGGAAGAAGAGGATCTGGATACCGAGACGGTCACCGACGTTGTTGCGTCCGGTGGCACGTCGGCCGGTGCGCCGGCCAGCGCGCCGCGCCGTCCTTCTGGCGGTGGCGGTGGGCGCCGCACCGGCAGGGGCGGCGGACGGGAGTGAGTAAGGAATGAACATCACAGCTGATGCGGTCAAGCAGCTCCGGGAGCGCACGGGTGCTGGAATGATGGAGTGCAAGAAGGCACTCGTCGAAACCAAGGGCGACCTGGATGCGGCGGCAGAGCTCATGCGCAAGCAGGGTCTGGCCAAGGCCGACAAGAAGGCCTCGCGTGTTGCGGCCGAAGGCGTAATAGTGGTCGAGAAGTCGGCCGACAGCCGTACGGCCGCCATGGTCGAGATCAACTGCGAGACCGACTTTGTCGCTCGTGGGGATGGCTTCCGGGGCTTTGCCCAGGCGGTCGCCACCCACACTCTCAAGGGCAATCCGGCTTCGCTCGATGCGTTGCTGCAGATCAAGCTCGAGTCCGGCGAGACGATCGAGGAGCGTCGGCGCTCCCTCGTTGCGGAGATCGGCGAGAACATCAACGTTCGTCGATTCACCGTATTGGCTTCGCCCGGTAGCCTCGGCGCCTACGTACACGGCACGCGCATCGGTGCGTTGGTCGCGGTCAAGGGTGGAGAGCCCTCTTTGGCCCACGATGTCGCTATGCATGTCGCCGCGAGCAACCCGAAGTACCTCAGCCAGGCCCAGGTTCCTGCGGCTGTCGTCGCCAAGGAGCGCGAGATCCTCACCGAACAGGCCCAGGGGGAGGGCAAGCCGCCGGAGATCGTCGCCAAGATGGTCGAAGGCCGGTTGCGCAAGTCTCTCGGGGAGATCACGCTCCTGGGGCAGGCGTTCGTCAAGGACCCGGACGTCAGCATCGAGAAGCTGCTCAAGGCAGCCAAGGCGGAAGTCGTCGCCTTCGAGCGCTTCGAGGTCGGGGCGGGCATCGAGAAGAAGCAGGATGATTTCGTGGCGGAGGTCATGGCCCAGGTGAAGGGCTCGACGCCGCCGCCGGTGAAGCACTGATAGAGTGCATCGCCCGAGTGAAACAAAAGACCCCGCTCAAGCGGGGTCTTTTTCAATGAGCGAGGTGAAAACACGTATGGCAGATAAACCGCGCTTCTCCAGGATCCTGGTCAAACTCTCCGGCGAGGCTCTCCTGGGCGCCGGCGACTACGGCATCGATCCGGCCATCATTCGCCGCATCGCGGGCGAGCTGCAGGAAATCCTCGAGATGGGGGTCCAGGCAGCCGTCGTCATCGGCGGCGGCAACATCTTCCGCGGAGCGGGTCTTGCTCGCGCGGGCATGGACCGGGTCGCGGCCGATCACATGGGCATGCTGGCGACGGTCATGAACTCGCTCGCCATGCAGGACGCCCTCGAAAGCCTCGGGCTGCACGCCCGCGTCATGTCGGCCATCCGCATCAACGAGGTTTGCGAAGACTACATTCGCCGCCGCGCGGTACGGCACCTCGAGAAGGGCCGTGTAGTGATCTTCGCTGCCGGCACCGGCAACCCGTTCTTCACGACCGACACCGCAGCCTCGCTGCGAGCGATCGAGATCAACGCCGAGGTGCTGCTCAAAGCCACCAAGGTCAACGGGATCTACTCCGATGATCCGGTACGCAATCCCAGCGCCACCCGGTATACAAAGCTCACCTTTGACAAGGTTCTGTCCGACAAGCTGAATGTCATGGACGCCACGGCGATCGTGATGTGCCGCGACAATCGGCTGCCGTTGCGAGTGTTCAATCTCAACAACTCGGGAGACCTCACACGCATCGTGCGCGGTGAGGATGTCGGCACGTCCGTGACTGTCGACTGAGCACGAATCCGGAGGAACGCAACATGTTGGATGACGTAAAGAAAGACGCGCGCGAGCGCATGGCCAAGTGCGTGCAGAACTTCCAAAACGATCTGAAGAAGCTGCGCACCGGACGTGCCCACCCGAGCCTGATCGAGCACCTGAAGGTCGACTATTACGGGTCGGAGGTGCCGCTGCAGCAGGTCGCCAGCATCGCCGTGGAAGACGGCCGCACACTGGTGGTCTCGCCTTGGGAAAAGGGGGTCGTGCAGGCGATCGAGAAGGCGATCTTCAAGTCCGACCTCGGGCTCAATCCGATGACGGCCGGCACGATCATTCGCATCCCGATGCCGCCGCTCACCGAAGAGCGTCGCCGTGACCTCACCAAAGTTCTGCGGCACGATGCAGAAGGTGCACGAGTTGCGGTCCGCAACGTGCGCCGCGACGTCATGAACGCCATCAAGGACCTGCTGAAGGAGAAGCTGATCTCGCAGGACGACGAGCGTCGCGCCGAAACCGAGGTCCAGAAGCTGACCGACAAACACATCGCCGATGTCGAGGCGGCGCTGGCGGCGAAGGAAAAAGAGGTCATGCAGGTTTGACCGCCGGGCCCAGGCATATCGCCGTCGTCATGGACGGCAACGGACGTTGGGCCGCGGCGAGAGCGCTGCCCCGTCCGGCAGGCCACAAAGCGGGGCTCACCCCCGCCCGATTGGTCGTACAGGAGTGCTCGCGTCGCGGAGTCGCCGCGCTCACGCTGTTTGCCTTCTCGAGCGAGAACTGGAAACGGCCGGCCGAGGAGGTCTCCGGGCTGATGTCGCTGTTCGTCGAGGCCATCGATCGCGAGCTCCCCGAGCTGCATGCGAACGGGGTACGGCTCAGGTTCATCGGTGATCGCCAGACATTGGCGGTACGCCTTCAGGCTCGGATCGCGGCTGCCGAGCAGCACACCGCGGGCAACCGCGGGTTGCAGCTTCAGGTCGCGGTGAGCTATGGCGGCCGGTGGGATATTATCCAGGCTACTCAGAAGCTTGCAGCAGAATGTTCGTCTGGATCCTTGAAACCCGGCGAGATCGACGACGCCCGCTTGTCCGCCATGATGGCGCTCGGAGGCTTACCCGAGACCGACTTGCTGATCCGCACGGGGGGCGAGCGTCGGTTGAGCAACTTTCTCCTCTGGAATCTCGCCTACGCCGAGCTCTACTTCACTGATTGCCTGTGGCCGGATTTCGATGTGACCCAGTTCGAGGCCGCGCTGGCTTACTTCGCCAGCCGCGAGCGACGGTTCGGATTGACGGCCGCGCAGATCGCGGTTGAGGCCCGCCAGTCGTGAACGAGACGCTGCGCAAGCGGATCGTGACCGCAAGCATTCTTGCGGCCGTTCTTCTCGTGGTGATCCTTGGGCTGCCGCGTTGGGTGACCGTCGTCGTCCTGACAGCCCTGGTGCTGGCGGGAGGGTGGGAGTGGTCGGCCTTCCTGCGCCTGTCCTCGCAGGCCGGCCGGGCTCTATACGTCGCCGCGCTGGCTGCGCTGCTGCCGGCCGTCTGGTTCGCTACCACGACGGATGAGGGGCGTAATGTCTTCTTGACGATCGCGCTCGTCTGGTGGCTCACCGCCTTGTGCTGGATCATTTTCGCGCCCCACCGCGTGGCGCGCTGGTCGGCGGCACTGGCCGGGGCGCTTGCGCTGGTGCCCGCGTGGCTGGCTCTGGTTCGACTGCTCGACATTCCCCACGGGGCTCAGTGGGTGTTGTTTGCCTTGATTCTGGTCTGGGTCGCGGATATTGGCGCGTACTTCTTCGGCCGCCGGTTCGGACGTCTGCGGCTGGCTCCCGAGGTGTCCCCCGGCAAGACCTGGGAAGGGGTGCTCGGCGGAGTGGCCGCCAGCGCGGTCGTGGCTTTGCTGGGCAGCGTCTGGTTCCACGTCCCCGTCGCCTCCTTTCTGCCGCTGTGTCTGGCGGCGGTAGCCTTCTCGATCGTCGGTGACCTGACCGAGAGCCTCCTGAAACGCTTCGCCGGGGTCAAAGACAGCGGTACGCTCTTTCCCGGCCACGGCGGTGTGATGGATCGCATCGACAGCGTGACGGGGGCGGTTCCTGTGCTGTTCTTCGGTCTGACTCTTCTCGGGGTAGTGGCGTGATCGGCGTTGCCGTACTCGGTTCCACCGGCTCTGTCGGCGAGAACACGTTGGATGTGCTCGCACGCAATCCGGATCGCTTCGGGTTGGTGGCGCTCGGCGCCCATCGAAACGCCGCCAAGCTCGCGAAGCAGATTCTGCGTTGGCGCCCGGCTTACGCGGTCCTTGCTGACCCCAACGCCGCCCGCGAGCTGCAGGGGTTGTTGGGAGCTTCGGCACCGCAGACGCGACTCCTCGTGGGACCGGAAGCGTTGGTCGAGATCGCAGCGCTCCCCGAAGTCGATGCGGTGATGGCGGCCATCGTGGGTGCGGCGGGACTGCGGTCGACTCTCGCCGCCGCGCGCGCCGGCAAGCGTCTGCTGCTCGCCAACAAGGAATCGCTCGTGATGGCGGGTCCGCTGCTGCTCGAGGCGGTGCGGGCTTCCGGGGCGACTCTGTTGCCCATCGACAGCGAGCACAACGCAATCTTCCAGTGTCTGCCTCCCAACTTGCGGCCCGGTCAGGCGCCACCGGGAGTGCGGCGCGTGCTGCTCACAGCCTCCGGCGGTCCGTTCCGGGACTGGACCGTCGAGGCCCTGCAGACCGTCACCCCCGAGGCCGCTTGTGCTCATCCCAACTGGGTCATGGGACGCAAGATCTCGGTGGACTCGGCTACCCTGATGAACAAGGGCCTGGAGCTGATCGAGGCCTGTTTTCTTTTC